>Ga0222714_10000013_pt1 | contig 257321 bp, 270 predicted proteins | sample C33_3DmetaG_FD_165048 | JGI IMG/M metagenome (GOLD analysis project Ga0222714, IMG submission 165048) | Estuarine water microbial communities from San Francisco Bay, California, United States - C33_3D | ecosystem: Environmental > Aquatic > Marine > Unclassified | place: USA: California... | reverse complement strand
CATCACTGGAATTTTCTTAATGCGGTTAAATGGACTTGCTGCGGGTATTGCTACCTTTGCCCTATTGGGTGTGGCTTATAACGTCTTTTTCAATAACAAAAAGATTGGTCCAGGATCTCAAGCCTTACCTGGAGTTCCTTTGATTGATAACAATTGGATTCTGCTCCTTCTGGCAGTTCTCTCTTTAATTCTTGTTTACTTCATAAATATTTCCAGAATCGGTAGAACACTCCGCGCAACTCGTGAAGATGCTATGGCAGCGCCAGCACTTGGAATAAGTATTTTTAAGGTCCGACTAATCGCATTCATTATTTCTGGTGCAGTAGCAGGCCTTTCTGGAGGAATGTATTCACATGTTGCGGGAACCTTTCAAGTTCAAGATTATTACTTAGAATTTACATTTATAACTCTTTCAATGTTAATTGTTGGTGGCAGTGCAAGTATTTGGGGCGCACTTGTCGGCACCTTCTTAATTACCGCTGTTGGCCAAGTTTTGCTAATGATGGAGCAAGACCTGCCTGTATTTGGGATACAAGTTCAAATTCCACTTGGTTCGCGTGCCGTGATAATCGCGCTGACTTTCGTAGCAGTGCTGCTCTGGCGATCAGGTGGCATAACAAATGGTAAAGAATTTAGAATTCCAAAATTAAAAAAGATAAGCTAAAAAATGAGCAAGGTTTATCTCTTTGTAGCGATTGATTTAAAACCAGGCAGACGTGAAGAATTTCTTGAAAAGATTAAATTCCATGGGGCGCATATTCGCACCGAAGATGGTTGTGAATCCTTAGAGATTTTCACTAACTCACAGAGCGCCAACCAAGTTTGTGTCTGGGAAGTTTGGAGAAATCGCGTGCTATGGGATGCGCATATGGCTAATCAAGCAAGTGCAGCTTGGCAGAAAATTGCTTCGGAATATGTAAATGGTGAGCAAATCACTGTTCTGGACTCCATCTAAAAATGGATGTAGAAGATCGTTCAGTCTTTGAATTACCTTACGAAAAACCAGATGAGACCTTCACCTTTGGAAAATCCGAAGATCAGGTAATCGATTTCTATCTTCCACCAGATCAAAAAAAACCACTAATTGTTTTAATCCATGGTGGATATTGGCGTTCAGAATATGATCGTAAGCATCTGGCCCCGCTAGCTAGAGCACTAGCAAATATTAGCTGGCCAGTTGCACTCATTGAATACCGGCGAATTATTGGCAATCCCGATGCAATGATGAGCGATGTAATTAGCGCTATCGAAGAAGTTTCGAAGTCATATTCAAATCTGATTCTGATTGGACATTCTGCTGGAGGACATCTTGCGTTAGTCGCTTCGCATAAAGTCAATGCATCAGCCATAATCGCACTTGCACCACTAACAAATTTACTTGCAGCAGAAGAATTAGATTTAGATGAGGGCGCCGTCTCTGACTTTCTCGGAGCTCCGGCAGCTTTGAGGTCTGATTTAGATCCAACAAGGCTTCCTGTGTTAACGATTCCAACCACGCTTATCCATGGGACATTGGATTTGAGAGTGCCTATTAATTTTTCACGTGAATATGTTGCCCAGAAAGCTGGGCCCTTTGTCCACTTCTTAGAATTTGAGAATCTAGGTCATTTCGAATTAATCGACCCAAGGTCAGAGGTTTTTGCTGAAATATCCCGAGTTCTTACCTCTTTGAGTTAAATCCAGCAAGTAAGGTTTTACTTGTGGCCAAGAAAATAATTGTGCATGCTGGTTTCCATAAAACTGGGACGACGGCGATTCAATCCAGCTTCTTTGCAGCAAAAGATAAATTAAGTAAGTTAGGAATTACATATCCCGATGTGGGTGGAAAAGCCCATCACAAAGCTATCTACTCGCTTATGGCCAAAACTTGGGGCTGGGAAGATCGTGGTGGCGTGTTAGCCACAGATAAAAAATGGCAGGACTTTATTAAGCAGATTAAGCGGGCCAAATCAACAGCACTTATTAGTTCAGAATTTTTATGTGAGCTTAACGAAGAGCAGATAGCTAAGTTTAAAAAAGATTTAGCTTGTAGTGATGTCAAGATTTATTTCACTCTACGGCCACTTTTGAAGATAATTCCCTCGGCCTATCAGCAACATTTGAAAATTGGAATAAAAAGCAGTTACGAAAAGTGGTTGCATTCAATCTTAGATGAACCAGGGGTTTCAACGATAACCCCATCATTCTGGGTGCGACACATGCATGCAGATGTATTGGCAAAATGGGCGAAACATTTTGGAAAAGAGAATGTGATTGTAATAGTGGTTGATGAAAAGCAGCCAGACTTTATGTATCAAGAGTTCAACCACTTGCTCTCGTTGAAGCCAGGGTTCTTAAAGCCGCAATTAGATCAAGATAGCAATCGTTCGCTAACACTTGATGAAATCACCTTGCTTAATACAATAAATAAAAAGTTTCCGAAAAAGCGAAGCTGGCATGATTATGAGACCTTTATTCGGAATGGGTCAATTAAGTATCTGACAAATAAAGTTGTTCCAGAGCCTGATGCTGCAAAGCTCTTAACCCCACAATGGGCAGTCGATGTAGCTAAGACTGTTTCCAAGAGAAATGTCGAAGAGATTAAAGCACTGGGAGTAAAAATTATTGGAGACTTTGATTCATTTGAAAGTGCACAGATTCCTATCGGTGAAAATCCAGAGATAACAATGATTCCTGTCGACTTGGCAGCCACAGCGCTAGTAGCGACGGATTTGCGGGTAGTTGAGAAACTTCCCACCCGTTATGTGGCGAAGGTCCTCTGGAAAATGATTAAACGAGATATCCGAAAGAAGATTTAACTTAATTCCTTACTATTTAAATTATTTAAGACCTTCATTTGCTCGATCTAAATCTGCCTGAAAGTCGACCTCAACTGCAAATAAATCTGAAATATCTACTGGCTCCATTTCGATGCCATTCTTCTTTATCGCAAGTTCAAGTCCACGTTCAAAATAATCTTGATCAGCGCAGACTTCCAATTGTGAAATTACATTGGCTTTCTCACGAGCAGAAATGAAGTTAATTCCCACAGCTTCGCCAAGAGCGTTCTTGACCGTCTTTGAAAGCTCCTTGATAAATCCCTTTTCGTTGACTGTGTATTTAACTTCCTCTTCAGCGGTTGCTGATGTATTGACACAGACGAATGATTTCTCATTATTTATTCGATCAGCAACACGTTCAAGAACTTTAGAATCAAAGACAACATCTCCATTTAACCATAGGACACCAGATTCTTGACTAGCGCGCAGCGCCTTAAGCAGACTCTTTGAAGTATTTGTCTGATCATAAACTTCGTTATAAACAAAACTTGCACTTGGATGCGCCTCGATAATCATTTCAAGTTTGAAGCCAACTACAACTGTAATTCGAGCTTTGTCACCGAAGACCTTTGAAACATTCTCCATCTGTTGTTGCATAATCGAGCGGCCATCAGATAAAACAGTGAGTGGCTTTGGCCAAGGCTTACCTAATCGGGTTCCCATACCTGCCGCCAAAATCACAACTTGAATAGCCATCTCTATCTTTCCAACCCGTCTATATCTAATTATTCCCTGTCAGACGCGATAGATTACCGCTTATGGCGGCAAATCTTCGGACTTTAGATATTGATCAGGTCACCAAGATTTCAGATGTGCTCCAGGCATTTGAATCTAGCAACCAAGATTTGCTTCTCGTCGATGTAAATTCTGTTGTAACGAAACCACACCTTGAACTATTGACCGATTACCCAAGAACGGTCACGACGGCGTTGGTAGCAAAGTTAAAAAATGGCGAAACCCGAGTAAGTCAAGGGCGAATCTCTGGCGCCAGTTCTGGGTATCACGAGGTAGGGCGTGGCAACCATACATTTCTAGGAATCATTCGGCTTTCACAATTCCAGAGAGATGAAATAATCGAAATTCTTTCAAAAGTAAAAGATACAAATCACTCCGGAAACCCAATAGATTTAATTCTTGTTGCGCTAGTTCGAGCCGCCCTCGTCGTTGCACCAGCAGAAGTTTCAGGTGCGCCTTTCATCAGAAGTAATGATGCGACAGAACGGGTAACAACACAGAATCAAATAGCAGCGCTCAATGATGCTCGCTTACGCCTCAAGTTGGCGAACCGTGCTAACGATGGCTTCTACTCTGTTTTCTTCCTCCGGAAAATTTCTAAGCTATTCACCTGGCTAGCAGTGCGCTTAAAAATGACACCAAATCAAGTTACCTTGATTTCATTTGGAATTGGGTTGCTTTCTGCCTATGAATTCAGCAAGGGCAATTTCTGGGCCATTTTTAACGGAGCCGTCTTACTTCAACTCAGCATTATTATCGATTGTGTCGATGGCGAACTTGCCAGGTATACCCGACAATTTTCACAATTGGGTGCTTGGCTAGATGCAATCACCGATCGGATAAAAGAGTATTTGGTTTTCTTTGCTCTTGCCTATGGCGCCGCAAAAAACGGACATGACCTTTGGATCCCAGCGATGGGAATGATGTTATTTCAAACATTTAGACACTTATCTGATTACAACTTTGCCCGGATAAATAAAATTAGAAGTTCATACTTAGCCCCACTTAATTTCAATTTAAAGAACGATGGATTCGTTTCAGCGGACTATAAAAAGAAGAGCCGCTTAGAATATTGGGCAAAGAAAGCCGTGCAATTCCCGATTGGAGAGCGTTGGCTAGTAATTAGCGTGACTTCCGTGATTGGCGGTGCCAAGCTTACTTTCTTAGTGATGCCAATCCTTTCGCTGATATCTATTGCACTTGTATTCCGTGGTCGATTCAAAAAGACTCTAACTTGGCCGAAAGAGCGAGTAAATAAAGATTTAATTGATGATCAGATAGATTCATTCAAGAGTAAGGGCTCGACCAATCGCTTCGATTGGCTCATGCCATCTGTGCTTCGACTTCTTGAAGGCGCGATTCTCATACAAATTGCAATTACAACAGATCTGGATAAATCAGTTATTTTCTTACTATTGCTCGCAATTCTTTTCAGCCACTACGACAATATGTATCGAGCACTTCAAGGCGAGAAGAAGCCAATCTGGATATCTATCGCAGGCGGATTTATCTTTGGTCGCTTATTCATAATTGCGCTATGGATTGGGTTGGGCTGGTCACTCACAATTCTGGTTTATTACTTCTGCATTTTGTTTTTTATTATTTCTTCAGTTCAATGGGTTCTCAGCCGTAAGACAAAGGTTGGTTAATTCATGACCACAAGACCAAGTAGACCGACTATTGATCAGATCCGTGAAATTTCACAACCAGCTTCGGTTACAGGTAGATCTACATCAGAGCACTGGATTGCAGATCTTTATCAGAGAAAGATCTCTCCTTATCTGACTCGAATTTTTTTAAGAACTCCAATTACTGCTAATGGAGTCACTTGGCTGATGATTATTGTTGGTGCTTCGATAGGGCCCGCACTACTTATCCAAGGTTGGCAAGGAATTGCATTGGCACTATTTCTAAGTCACTTGCAGATGTTGATCGATTGCTGCGATGGTGAAGTCGCAAGGTGGCGTGAAACAAAATCACCAATGGGTATATTTCTAGACAAGCTCGGCCATTATCTAGCTGAGGGGTTGATACCTATCTGTTTTGGATTGCGCCTTGCTAACTGGCCAAATGAGCCAATTACAAGTTCTATCTATCCATTTCTTGGTGCGCTCTTAGCCATCTTAATTATTTTGAACAAAGGGCTGAATGATGCAGTCCATGTTGCTCGGGCGTTTTCAGGACTTCCAAAAATCCAGGACCTAGATGGAGCTAATCTGCCAGTTAAAGGGGTGCTTCGTAATATCCGCAAGGTATTCAACTTCATTCCAGCACAACGGATATTTCACTCAATCGAATTCACTATGTATGTAGCAATTTTCGGAGCGCTCAAAGAGTCAATGGAAATTGCGCTTGCAATCTCCCTATTCGTGACCATTGGCCACATAGCGGCAATCGTGTCTTCGGCAAAACTAAGGAATAATTAACTCGTGCGGACAATATTTCTACAACTCAAAGCATCTATGTTGCAACTTTTTCCAACCACGCGATTTCGTTTAATCTTAGTTGTTCTCGTCTTGACCGGTGCATTCATTTCGGTATCAGAACTAGCTGTTGCTAAATTTTTTATGCAGATAATTTTACATGAGGACGAATTAAGTAGAAACGAAATAATTTTATTTGTAGGAGCATTCTTTCTTTTCCTAGGCGGAACTCGAGCAGGCCATTACTTTCAGCGAATTTATAGAATCAATGTTTTTGATCGCGCCTTTAAGGCCTCGGAGAAGAAAATACTTCGCAGAAATGAGAATTGGCGTTGGTCACAAGCCTTTGAGTTAACAAGCCTATTAACGAATTTTATGCAAATGGGAGTGATCATTCTTTTCTCTACTATATTGAATTGGAAATTTGGTCTACTAAATATTGTCGTAGTTGCATCTGTAATACAAATAATAGGAAGAATTTTTGCAAGGCAGCTAAAATCTCAAAGAGGCTTTGTTAAAGCACGAAGGCGTAAAGAGCGGGTTTTAAGTTCAACAAAAGTTAGAACCCGCATTCGTTCTGGAGAAAATGGAATTTTAATTTCTGGCTTGGCCATGTTGATTCTTTTTGGTGCGTTGATTGCTCTCAGCTTTACAGGAGAAATTAGCACGTCGAACACGGTAGTTCTCTTCTTTGGTCTTCGCATGCAAAATTCAGGCCTCTCGAATATTTCGAGAAGTTTGATGAAGTTCGCAAGGGCTCGCACCCACAGTGAGTAGTTTGTTACCTTTAACAATTGGCTATTCAACCTTAGCCAACCGGGCGAAGAACATAAAATTTCTAGCTTCGGTAAATAATCTAGTTATAGTTCAAAATCCAGATTCAATTTCAGTCCCAGGTTTCAGTCCTGAAGTGAAAGTATTTGAATTAAAGAATCAAGGTGTGGCAAAGAGTCGAAATACTGCAATTGCAAACGCGGAATCCGCGTATCTGCTCTTTGGCGATGACGATATTGAATTTAAAGAATCAGGAATTGCTTCAGCCATAAATTACTTAAATGCGAATCCAGATGTTTCTATCCTATTGATGCAGGCCATAGACGAAACAGGGAAACTTAGAAAGCGTTATCCAACTAAATCACATCAACTGAAATTAACTAATTCTGCGAAAGCTGCGACATACGAAATGATGATTAGAACTTCTGACATCAAATCTGCTGGGATTAAGTTTGATGAAAACTTTGGTGCTGGTGCCCCAAACTATCTAGGAGACGAATATATTTTTATTGCAGATGCACTTAGGTCGGGGCTTAAGGGGCAGTTTGAACCTATTGTGATTGCAATTCACCCAACCGAAAGCTCAGGAAATATTAGAAATTTACATTCTGATCGCAGCGCGCGGGCCAAGGTATTTTCTCGGGTTTTTGGAATCTGGGCGCCAGTTATGCGCGCCTTGTTTCTAGCTAAACCCCCTTCTAAGAAATTTGGATTCATAAATTCGCTCTTTTTCATAATTGGCAAATGAAAATTTATGCTCACCGCGGTTCTTCCGGCAATAATCCTGAGATGACGAGATCGGCCTACGAAGTTGCAATCAAAGAAGGAGCAGATGGTTTTGAATGTGATGTCCGTTTGTCGCGAGATGGCGAAATTGTCTGCATTCACGATGCTACGACAGGACGAATTGCTGGTAAAAGAGTTTGGGTTTCTCGCACAAATCTAAAAGAACTTCAAAGCTTGCATGAATTAATGACGCTTGACGAACTACTTAATTTAGCAATCTCTGCTAGAAAGCATCTATTAATTGAGACCAAGCATCCAAATATTCATGGCGGACGAATCGAGCGTAGCGTTGTTGAATTGCTACAGTCGATGGCAAGCGACATAAAAGCGGCTGGAATCGAAGTTGTAGTCATGTCCTTTTCAAAATTTGCCGGAAAAAGAGTTCACCCTGATTGGGTGGCAGGTAAAATATCAAAATACTATTTACCAGCGATTTTTTCGAAGAGCAAGATCTCTGCGCTCGACATAGACCTAATAACAAAGCATCCATCGCTCGTAAAGAAATTGCAGGAACGAGGAAGCAGAATTTTGATCTGGACTGTAAATGAAGACGTTGACTTTGAGCGTTGTAAAAAGTTAGGCATCGATGGTGTAATTACCGATTTTCCTGAGGTTGCTCGGCGCTATGGATAAGCAAACTTCAGATTTCTACTTCTGGGGAGCAGGCTATCTGCTACTGGTCTGTGCAATTCTCGCTCTGACTACCAGTAAAACTGCTGATGTTCAGATTCAAATCGCTCCCAAAATTGTTAAGCCACTTCTCTGTTTCAATATCGAGGTCAGTGAATTACGGACAAGTGACACTGAAAGCGGATGTGTAGCACCTGAAGAATCTTTAGGCACAGCACCAATCACTTATTCAGAGATTAGTCCAACTAAATTAGACCGAACCTTCGAAGTTAGATATCTGGCAGCACAGGCAGCCGCCAAAGCTATTGGATTCAATATTCAAATAACTTCAGGATTCAGGTCTCAGCAATTGCAAGAACAGTTATTTAATAATGCGGTTAAGAAATATGGAAGTGAGAACGAAGCATCAAAATGGGTCTTACCAAAAGAAGTTTCAAATCATCCGCGGGGACTCGCAATAGATGTTAATTATCCCGGCGATCGGACTGCTGTTAGATGGTTAGAGGAGAATGGATCAACCTTTGGTTTGTGTCGCGTTTATGAAAATGAATGGTGGCATTTTGAACCGGTAATTGCACCAGGTGAGCCCTGCCCACCAATGATGGCGAACGCTTTAGAAAGCCTGCCACCTGCGAAAACTAAATAGCTAGCGAAGCGTTTTTCGCTAGTGGTGGGCGACAGACAACCCCGCTTGCACCAGTCAAAGTCCAACTTCCAGCACTGTGTGGAATCAAAATTGCATCGCCCTTAACCGCATCAATTGGTGAGTGATTTTCGAAAGCTATATTTCCATCGCCTTCTAAAACCAACATGATGCTAAACCCTGATGCGACCTTGCTGCTATTACCAGCAAGATAATCTGCACGGAAATAAGGGTCAGCGACTGCGGTAAATACTGATTGATCAGAGCCACTAAACAGGCGATTAGAGAAAACTAATTTACTAGCTTCATCTTTTTCAATTGGTGTGTATCGAAGTGCATCTAATACGGTGTCGAAACCTAAGCCAAGGTGGCCATCTTTGACACCATCAACTGCAAAATCATTCCACTCAAGAAGTGCAGAGAGATCGGTTGGTTCTTGAAGTTCTAGAACAAAAATACCGGCGCCAATTGCATGTGGGGTTCCGGCAGGAACAAATACAGTGTCTCCAGCTTTTACTTCAAACTTCTGAAGTGAAGCGAGCAAACCATCTGAATCTCTGGCATCAACCATTTTGGAAACTTGGGACTTAGCCATCTCTTTACCAAAACCTAATCCAACACTTGCTCCTACAGGTGCCTCCAAAATAATCCAAGCTTCTGTCTTTCCATGCTTAAGCGAGAGATGCTCTTTAGCAAACTTGCGATTTGGATGATAGTGAACTGGAAGTCTTTGATCTGGATCAAGAAGTTTCATTAGTAATTCTGTGCTTGCGCCAAAGGTATTTAAATGTTCAGCCCCAAGCCATTGCTCGGGATTAGCGATAACTGAATCACGCAAATAACTTCCATCTGAAAGCGTCGAGAGCCCCATAGTTTTCTCGCCAAATCGGGTAGTCATTGAACCAATCCACTCTTCAGGTCGCATAGGTCCACCTGGACCATTGCGAAGTGCTCCAATGCGGTATCCACCTTTATAGAAGTGATCAAATTGATTAGATGCGAGTTTCTGAGGAGTAATCATGGAATGCAATTTACTATGACAATACTTTTTTTGCACTTAATCCAAAGATAATTGCCAATACAGCAGGAAGCAGCATGGCCCAGCGCAGCGTCACGATTTCTGAAATGAATCCAATTAGCGGTGGTCCAATTACAAAACCAAAGTATGCAACTCCAGTTACTAAGGCAACCCCTTCTGCGGCTGAAACTTGGCCCGAGTATTTCTCATTAGCAAGCGTTCCGGTTGCGCTAATCATCATTGGAATGACAGTTGAAATACCGATTCCAAATAAGAACCAGCCGATAATTACTCCATAAATATTTCCTGCAAATAAACCTGCCGTTAATCCGATTCCTGCTATAAACCCAGACCAAGTTAGTAGTTTCACCACTCCAAATTTATGAGCAAGAAAATCTCCGGACAATCTTCCGATAACCATCGTGGCTGAGAAAAAGACATATGGCAGCGCGGACAAAAGCGGAGATGCTTCATAAGCGTCACGCGCCAAGACCCCACCCCAGTCACTCGCCGCTCCTTCACCGAGCGCCCCACAAAGTCCGAGTAAACCTAGAATCACAAATCTACGAGGAGTTTTTCGTCTCTTATGTTTCTCAATTACATGCTGATCTGCCTCCACAGGTAAGAACCAATTACGTGTAATGAGTGCAATTAAAGTAATAAAACCACCCACAAAAAATGAATGAATTTGGATTGAGACATCGAAGCTCGCGAGTGCACCACCAATTACGCCACCAAACAGACCACCGATCGACCACATGGCATGAAAAGTGCTCATTACTCGCTTTCCTGCCTTATTTTCCAAAGCAGCAGCATGTGCATTTATAGAGAGGTCGTGGATTGAAGAGAGAACTCCATAAATAAATAGTGAGAATAGAAACCAAGGAAGATTGAAAAGTAAACCGACTAGTGGAACCGCTAAGGCGAGGGTAAATGCAGACAATCTAACTACTGGGCCACTGCCATATTTGGCTGCAGCTTTACTCGTTGGGCGAAGGGCTGCGAGGACTCCAAGTGATGCACAGAAAAGTGCGGCTCCCAGGACCCCATTGGAAATTGCGAGTTCAGATTTGAAGTCTGGGATTCTGGAAACAAAGTTCCCAACTGAGAATCCGTTGATGAAAAATGCAATTAAGATTGCAAGTCTGGCCTTTAGAAATTCATCATTCGCAAACATCTGACAATCTTAGTGACAACCTCTACTCTTGGCCCCATGCTAGAAATCAATGGAACCAACTTCATTGCACAAAATGAACGAAGCGGAACTGCGCGCTCACTTTTCTGGCCCTGGGCTGCAGCAAATGTATCTTTGCTGGCACTTTCATATGGATCATTTTTTCTTGGATTTGGAATTTCTTTTTGGCAGGCAACATTTGCGGCAATAATTGGAACAATCGCCTCCTTCTTTTTAGTAGGAATTAGCTCCCTTGCAGGCAAACGCGCCAGTGCACCCACCATGACAATTTCGCGTGCAGCTTTTGGTGTCAAGGGAAATGTGGTTCCGGGCTTACTTTCTTACTTAATATTTGTTGGCTGGGAAACGGTCCTAGTTGCACTTGCAACACTTGCAACTGAAACAGTTCTGACCAGAGTTGGAAATATCGAACCAAACGTCTCGCGGATCATCGGGTTTTCGATAGCTGCAGGTTTAACTATCGTTGGCGGAGTTCTTGGTTTTAAAGTAATAATGCGAATTCAAAAAGTTCTAACTTTGTTAACGATCACCTTAACTGCTGGCTATATTGCTTTGACTGCGCATCTGGTTAATTGGGACTCAGTATCTGCAATTCCCAATGGCAATATTCAGGCTTTCTTTGGCGCACTTATTTTTGCAATTACCGGAATTGGGCTGGGCTGGGCCAACTGCGCTGCAGATTATTCGCGCTATTTACCGCGTACCGTTTCAAGCAGGGGTGTAGTTGGATGGACAGTTTTTGGTGCATCAATTGTTCCTATTACTTTAGTTATCTACGGTTCAATGTTGGCAGGAAGCAGCAAAGATCTTGCTGATAAAATCGGAATGGATCCAATCGGTGCACTTACAACACTTGTTCCAACCTGGTATTTAATTCCCTTCGCAGTTGTTGCAATTCTGGGGCTAATTGGCGGTGCCATCCTTGATCTGTATTCATCTGGGCTTGCGTTGATCTCTGTCGGAGTTCCAATAAAGCGACATGTTGCGGCGTCGATAGATGCAGTAATCATGGCCCTTGGAACAATTTATATTGTCTGGATTGCTAAAGATTTCTTCGGACCATTCCAAGGTTTTCTAATTACTCTTGGAGTGCCAATCGCAGCTTGGTCTGCAATCTTTGTTGCAGATGTCTTTATGCGCAAGCGTGATTTCAAAGAGGAAGATTTGTTTAACCCTAAGGGTATTTATGGCGCATGGAATCTACGTTCACTTTCGTTAGTTGCAGTCGGAGCCATTGTTGGGTGGGGATTTGTTACGAACACCTTCGCTGGCTGGCTTTCTTGGCAGGGATACTTCATGGAATTAATTGGCGGTAAAGATGGACCGTGGGCATATTCAAATGTTGGTGTAATTTTCGCTTTAGCAATTGGCTTCTTCGGCCACATTCTCTTATCTAGGAAAAATATTGCACGACAAGAGAGTCAGAGTTAGTTACCAACTTGTATGAAGTGGGCGTCCTTCGGCATAACCAGATGCTGATTGAATTCCGATAACTGCGCGATCTGCAAAATCCGAGATGCTAGTTGCGCCAGCATAAGTAAATGAAGATCTAACACCAGCAATAATCTCATCAAGCAAATCTTCAACCCCAGGACGTGCAGGATCTATATACATGCGAGAAGAGGAGATACCTTCCTCAAATAACGCTTTGCGTGCCCGATCAAATGCACCATCATTTGAAGTTCTTGCCGCAACCGCGCGAGCAGATGCCATTCCAAAAGATTCTTTATAAAGGCGACCAGTTGCATCCTTATTTAAATCACTAGGAGATTCATAAGTTCCGGCAAACCAAGATCCGATCATTACTTGAGATGCACCAGCAGCAAGAGCAAGTGCAACATCCCGTGGATGTCGGACACCACCATCGGCCCAGACATGTTTGCCGTGCTTCTCGGCCTCAGCTGCACACTCTAAAACTGCAGAAAACTGTGGACGACCAACACCAGTCTGCATGCGAGTTGTGCACATTGCTCCGGGTCCAACTCCAACTTTCACAATGTCAGCACCAGCTTCAATTAGCGCTTTAGTGCCCTCTGCAGTTACAACATTTCCAGCAACAATTGGAATATTTGGTTTCAGGGCTCGGATCAATTTCAGGGCTTCGATCATTTTTATTTGATGGCCGTGAGCGGTATCAACAACAAGCACATCGGCGCCCGCAGCAATCAGTGCTTTTGCTTTCGCAGCAACGTCACCATTTACTCCAACCGCACAAGCAATCCTTAAATTCTTATTTGCATCAAGCGCTGGCTGATAAAGAGTGGCACGAAGCGCGGCAGTGCGAGTTAGAATCCCAACTAGCTTTCCAGTTTTATCTACAACTGGAGCTAACTTACGGCGCTGAGTATTTAGAAATTCAAATGCTTCACGTGGCTCAATCGAATCTGGAACTGTTACTAAATCTTTGCTCATAATTAATTGGAGCTGGGTAAATCGGTCCACCCGTTCGCAATCAGCTTCAGTAATAATTCCAACTGGCTTGCCATCTTCGACAACAATCAGAGCGCCATGTGCTCGCTTATTTATCAGGTCAACAGCATCGGCAACAGTTTCAGTCGGTGAAAGAGTTACTGGAGTATCAAAGAATGTATGTCTTGACTTAACCCATTTAATAACGTCACTAACTACTTCGATGGGAATATCCTGTGGAATAACGGAGATGCCGCCACGTCGGGCAATAGTTTCAGCCATTCTGCGGCCAGAGATTGCTGTCATGTTTGCAACGACTATTGGGATTGTGGTTCCGGTTCCATCATGTGTAGAAAGGTCTACATCCATGCGGCTGGCAATTTCGGATGAGCTTGGGACCATGAAGACATCGTCATAGGTCAGGTCGTGGCTGGGGGTATTTAAGAAACGCACGTGTCGGAACTATACCCCTGCCGATGCGCAAGAGGGAAGGTATTGCTAGAGTCATTGTCATGAGTGAGGACGAGGATTCAACGGACGATATCGTCACAGAGGAGATGCTCTGGGATCGAATTCCAGAAACCCAAGGGTTAGATCGCGCCAATACCTATTACGAGTTAAGCGCTCGAATCTATGCGCGTGGCCAATATGACGAAGCACTCGCACTTGCCGAAACTGCACGAGATATTTATGCCGAACTAGGTTCAGTTGTTCCATCTGATGGATTAGCTCAGGCGTATTCTGCAATCGGATACAACTTAAATCAATTAAAGCGAATGAATGAAGCGGCTAATGCAATGAGTAAAGCTGTTGACTTACTTCGTGAATCAAAATCTCCGTTAGCAATTGATTTGGCCTGCACTCTTGGTGAATGGTGGTTCTCTTCAAAAGAGTATGAGAAAACAATCGAGTGCATGTCCGAATGTGTTCAAGAGCATTTAGTTGACGGGAATGATAGCGGAGCAGCTAATGATTTACATCTAATTGGGTGCGCACAACGTGAGTTAAAAGAGTATGGGCTAGCACTTGAATCATTTAGGGAAGCTCGCGATTTATTCAAGAAATTAAAGGAAGTCATAAACGTCGCAAGATGCGATCAAAAAATTGCCCACTGTCTGACAGAAATTGGTGATGGCGATGGTGCAATAATTGCAGCCCAGAAATCATTTGATGTTTTTGTAACCGCCCATGATCACTATCGTGAGACTTATTCACTTCTGGAATTAGGGAAAGCTCAAATAGTAGCTGGGCTTGGTGAAGAAGGTTTAAATACTTTGGATCGGGTCTTAGAAATTGCAACAGATCATGACAATAAGGATTTTGAATTCATTCTAGAAATCGAGAATCGGATGGCCGATGTTCTGGAATCCTTAGGCCGAATAGATGAAGCAGATGAGATTCGTCGCCGAATTAAAGCTGTTGAAGAGGTAGTAAAAGAAGATTAATTGTTTAGGTGCTGCATTGCCCAGGCATACATGGCAATTGCACCAGCAGCTGATGCATTCATTGATCTAGTAGAGCCATATTGTCTAATTGCAAGAACTGTTTCACAGATTTCAACGGCCTCATCTGACATTCCAGCCCCTTCTTGCCCAAAGAACAGGACACACTTTTTAGGCAACTTATTCGTTTCTAACTCTTTTGAAATAGGCAAGTTATCAATTCCAATTATTGGAACACTATTTTCGTCACACCAAATTTTAAAATCAGCAACTGTTGGATGATGTAACACATGTAGGTATTTATCTGTAACCATTGCGCCCCGCTTATTCCAATCGCGTTTGCCGACGATATGAACCCTTGAAACATTAAAAGCATTTGCGGTTCGAACTACTGAACCAATATTCAAATCATGTTGCCAATTTTCTATCGCTATCTGTAAATCATGTCGCTTAGTATCTAAATCAGCGACTATTGCTTCAACGCTCCAATATCGGTAGTGATCCAAAACATTTCTTCGATCTCCGTTTGCAAGAAGCTCTGGATCAAAATGTTCTGCCTCAGGCCACGGTTTTGGATGTGGGCCAACACCAACCACTGGATAGAATTCACCAGGTCCAATTTCAGCAGTTGTCATACCCAAACATTAGGGGGAGTTTGCATGAAGCAAAAATCCTGGCTCCCTATTTATTTGATTCTTGGCTTGGTTTGGGGATCCTCCTTTGTATTTATCAAGCTAGGTCTTGAATTCTTGTCTCCGGTTGGCGTTGCATTTGGCAGATGCGCTCTTGGTGCGATGGTTCTGTTATTAATTGTAAAAATTCGAGGAATCAAACTTCCTATAGAACTTAAAACTTGGTTTATTCTCTGGGTCGTCTCACTACTTCTAAATGTTTTTCCTGGATTCTTATTTGCATACGCCCAACAAGAAGTCACAACAGTTCTTGCCGGAATAATTAATTCCTTCACTCCATTAGCCACCATAGTTTTTATCTTTATCTTCTTTAGATCCGAAAAGATTCAAAACCAGCAAATTCTTGGGTTAGCGGTAGGTGGAGTTGGCGTAATAACTGTACTCGGAATTTGGAATGGAGTTGGAACCGGTTCTGGCGATGGTGTGCTAGCACTCTTTGCAGCAATAACTTGCTATGGTCTTGCTTTCCCAATAATTAAGAAGCATCTATTACCTCTAAAACTCACTGCTGAAGCACTTGCCGCAGGACAAGTAACAGCCGGGGCACTAACTCTTCTACCATTTTATTTAATGGATGGAGTAGCCAGCACTGAATATCGTATTGGCCCAGTTCTTGCAGTAATGGCACTCGGAATATTTGGCACTGGATTTGCATACATCTGGAATTTCCAAATCGTAGAGCGGGCAGGAAGTTCTGTTGCAAGTTCAGTTACTTACTTAACGCCAGTCGTTGCGGTATTCATAGGTTGGATTTTTCTTAATGAGAACATCACTTGGCACGAACCGGTCGGCGGTGCAATAGTTGTTCTGGGAGCAGCAATTTCACAGGGTCGATTTAGTAAGAAAGTGGCAGAATAGGGTGATTAAGATAAAGTTAATTTCTCTCATATCAGCCATTGTCTTGCTGGCTTCATTTAATCCGAGTGCACATGCAGTATCGGTTCCAAAAACCTTTAAGAAACTTGCTGCTTCTTCCACCCTTGCGAAACCAGGAATCATTCTTATTGATCCAGCAACGCAGACTGAGATTTATTCAGATGCTGCGGATGAGCCTCGCGCTCCGGCTTCGGTCCTTAAAATAATTTCTGCTGCCGCTGCAATTTACGCCTTCGGACCTGGCAAAGTATTTAACACGACAATTAATTCTACTGAAGATCCAGATGTTTATATTTTGCAGGGCGAGCGTGATCCATGGCTGACAACAAGTGCAAGCGTTGCGAAGGGGTCAAATCGCGCACTTTCTACCAAACTTATTAATGAAGTCATCAATAGGCGTGGCGATTATGCTGGCTTGAAAATTAAGTTTTATGGCATGTTCGATGCTGACATAAAAAGCCTTAGAACTTATTACGGTAACGAAATTAAGTTTGAGAGAATTACTAAGCCACTAGCTTCCCCAGATCAAGAGCCAACAGAGATTTCAAGAGTAACTTCTCCCAAATTGCGCAAAATTCTAAATTTTACTCTTCTATGGAGCGATAATGTTTTGGCAGATCGGGTAGCTCGAAATGCTGCTGCAAAACTGGGATATTCGCGTGATGATCTAAGTTTGAATCTAGCTTTTGAAGAAACATTAAATTCTCTTGGAGTGAATACAACGGGGCTAAAGGTTTTCGATGGCAGTGGACTTTCACGTGAAAACAGAGTCTCTGTCCGAACAGTTGCTGAGCTCTTGCTGAAGATTAGAAATGAACCACAGTACCAAGCCGTTTATGATGGTCTTCCACTTTCTGGGAAAACCGGAACACTAATGAGGAGGTTTCAGGATTCTGCTTCTAGCGCAAAGGGTCTAGTTAAAGCTAAAACTGGATGGATTAATTCTTCCGTAACTTTAGCTGGGTATATCGAAGCCGGAGATAGTGAATACGTCTTTGCGGTTATCGCAAATCGATTGACCCCAACTGAAAGTACTCGGAATCGAGCACGAAAGATAATTGACAGGATGTTGGCCACCATCGCAAAACCTATTCAAATAGCGCCAGTAGGCTAGGTCTGTGCGTAATCTAAAAATCTCTCCGTATATCGCTCTGATGAAATTGCGAGTCGTGGAATTACTTCTGGTTACTACGTTGCCTGCGCTTTTTCTTGCAGCAAAAGACGTCCCTCCACTTGGGCTGACCATTGCAACGCTAATTGGTGGAACACTTGCCGCTGGCGCATCTAATGCATTTAATATGATTATTGAAGTCGATTCAGATCGATTAATGGAGCGTACGGCTAAACGTCCAATCGTTAGTGGCGCTGTAAGTGAAACCCAAGCATTCATCTTTGCATCAGCTTTAACTATTATTTCGCTCCTAATATTCTCAATTTTTACAACTCTCATGGCAACAGTCTTAACTGCTGCTGCAATTATTTTCTATGTCTTCGGTTATACGATCGGGCTAAAACGTCGCACATCGCAGAACATAGTATGGGGCGGAATCGCAGGATGCATGCCAGTTCTAATAGGTTGGGCTGCAGTAACAAATTCACTTTCGTTAACTGCCTGGCTTTTCTTCTTGGTAATTTTCTTCTGGACCCCACCGCACTTCTGGGCGCTGGCAATTAAATACAAAGATGATTATGCGGCGGCCGGAATTCCAATGTTGCCAGTGGTCGCAACTATAAAATCAGTTGAAAAACAGATGTGGTTCCACACGATTGGAATGTTCATAACATCGCTTGGAGTAAATTGGAGTGCAGGTCTTCCGTGGTGGTGCTGGGTTATTACTATTGCAATAGCGCTTGGCTTTGGACTTGAATTATTAAAGATTAATGGCCCTGATTCAAATAAGGCTGCTGCAAGATTGTTCCAATGGTCGATCACTTACTTAAGTGTCTTCTCACTTCTGCTAGTTATCGCAGCGCTTGTTGTAAATCCTTAATCAAATCAGAGGCATGTTCTAAGCCGACTGATAATCTTGCAAGTGAATCGGTTATTCCCATGGACTCTCGCGTTTTCTGATCTAATCTGCGATGCGTAGTAGATGCCGGATGGGTAATAAGTGATTTGCTATCGCCCAGATTGTTAGAGATATCAATTACCTTAAGCGCATCCATTACTTTAAAGAGCTCTTTTGGTCCACCAGCAATTTCAAAACTTAAAGTTGTTCCGGCGCCTGTCATCTGCTTCTGTGCAACTTCATACCCGCTATGAGTCTTTAAGCCAGGATAATTCACAGAGGAGATTTTTGGTTGCCCTGCTAAGAATTCTGCGATTTGTTGCGCGCTCTCATTCATTTTGTTGACTCGCATCGACAGAGTTTCAAGTGACTTAACGAGAACCCAGGCATTGAAAGCGCTAAGCGTTGGCCCAGTGTGCCTAATAAAAGGATTCAAATAATTTTGAATGTAATCAAAACTGCCAAGAATCGCACCACCAAGAACCCGACCCTGCCCATCAATATGTTTTGTTGCGGAGTACATGACAACATCTGCGCCATGCTGTAGTGGTTTTTGTAGTATTGGCGATGCCATTACATTGTCCACGATTACAGTGGCTCCAACGTTATGAGCCAAATCGCTAACCATCTTTAAATCAACTATTTCTAGCATTGGATTACTAGGAGTCTCAATGAATACAACCTTAGTTTTCTTACTTAAAGCTTTCTCCCAGACCTGCTTCTCAGTTCCCTTAACAAATTCAACTTCGATTCCCCACTTTGGCAGAATTTCAGAGAGCACTACGTAACAAGAACTAAACATTGAAGCGGCTGCAACAACGCAATCGCCGGCTTCCACCATGCACGCAATCGATGCAAACATTGCCGACATTCCAGAGGCCGTTGCAACGCAGAATTCGGCGCCTTCGATTGCTGCAAGGCGTTGCTCGAACATCGAAACTGTTGGATTTGCAAAGCGGCTATATACAAAATGGTCAACTTCGTCCGTAAATGAATGAACCGCTTGTTCTGCAGTGTCATACGTATAACCACTTGTTAAATACATCGCTTCTCCAGTTTCACCGAAACCAGATCTAGATAAACCAGCGCGAACTGCAAGAGTTTCTTCGTGCAGATCCCAATCAGGCAAATTTCCATCTGCAGAATTGGAATATCCCCAAGGTCGATGCTGGTGCGTCATGCAGAAAGTTTACTTGGTAGGGTGGATGCATGGAAAAAACCGCGATATCAACTTCGGATTTAACGAAGATTTATGGTGAGCGAGCCGCGTTATCTCATGGAAATTTTGTAGTTCCAAATGGATCAATCTGTGGATTTGTTGGACCAAATGGTTCAGGTAAAACGACAACTATTCGAATGCTTCTGGGATTAATTGCCCCAACTAGTGGAACTGCAACTGTATTGGGCGAAAGTATTTCGCACCCCGAAAAATATCTGCCCCATGTCGGCGCAATGATTGAAGGACCGGCGTTTTATCCCGCGCTATCTGGGCGCGAGAATTTGAAGGTATTAGCCGAACTAGGTGGATTCCCGCTCTCTCGAGTCGATCAACTATTAGAGAAAGTAGATCTAGCCGATCGTGGTGGCTCCAAATTTAAAACTTACTCCTTGGGAATGAAGCAACGCCTTGGAATTGCTGCTGCACTACTTCCCAACCCGAAACTACTAATTCTTGATGAACCAACAAACGGTTTAGACCCATCCGGAATCCAAGAAGTTCGGGGAATAATCAAGGATTTAGCAGATAGTGGAACCACAGTTTTTGTGTCATCTCACATCCTTAGCGAACTAGAAATGATCTGCGAATACTTAATTATGTTGCGTGAAGGCAGAGTCATTTTCTCTGGCCGAACTCAAGAGTTGTTATCTGGCCAGAAACCCATAATTGTTGCAAAACCTGAGTACGATGTAGATTTAACCAATTTAGCAAAAAAACTCACCGATTCCGGGTTCAAGATCTCAATAGTCGATGGAAGTTTACATATTGAGGCAGCACAAGAAGCAAGTGCAACCATTAATCGCATGGCATTCGAAGCCGGAATAACACTCGCCTCGATCTCAGTAGTCCTGCCAACGCTTGAAGAAACCTTTTTTGAGATGACAGGAGATAGCAAGTGATTCGTGTCGTTATTGCAGAGCTTCGCAAGCTTCGTCGTCCAACACTTTTACTTGGAACAATTGCAACAGTTGGTGGTTTAAGCGCACTTTTTACCTCAATTATTTTCTTGATGATTGATTCTGAAGATGGAAACTCACGGCGAGGTGAAAGCATTGGTCCTGAAGAATTAAGTCAGGCCATGGGATTGGTTTACGGATTTAGATTAGTCGGAGCATTCCTTGGAATAGTCGCGCTCTGCATATTTGCTTCTCAAACAGCCCAGGAATATTCACTAGGGACTCTTCGCAATTTATTGGTTCGCCAACCATCCCGCATGAAAATTCTCGCTGGCAAATTTATCTCGATGAAAATATTCGCATTAGTGATGGTTTTATTTGCCGGAGCTTTAAGTATTTTGATCTCCTTTGCATTGGCGGAGAGAGCCGGCGTTAATACCTCAGCTTGGACGACCTCTGCCGCAATAGAGCTCTTATTTAGGAGCACGTTAAATATATTTATTGCGACCCTCTGCTTTGGAACTTTTGGAATGATTCTGGGGCTTCTTCTTAGATCGCCCATTAGCGCAATCGCGGTTGGGGTTCTTTGGATTCTGATTTTAGAGAACATTCTGGGAGCTTTAATAAAAAGCACAGGTAAATGGCTGCCTGGTTTTAATTTCTCTAACCTTGGAGAGGGTGGAATCCCTAGTTTGAGCTATAGACATTCAATCGCTGTCTCTCTCGCTTATCTCGTAATCGGTGGAGCCATTGCCGCAGTATTTTTCAAGCGAAGAGATGTTGCAAATTAGCGACACAGGGTTTATTTTCCGATGATTCACAGGTAAGACCCTTATAATTTTGGGCAAATAACTTCCCTGGAGGCACCTTCGAAAATGTTTTTTAGTAAGTCACGTAATTCCCGAAAATCAACAGGTGTGCTTTTGGCGCTTTCAATCGGGCTCTCAGTTTTAAGCGCTGATTTCGCGGTTTCTAATCCTCCCAGCACTTCCAAGCCAAGCAAGCCTCCCAAGCCAACCAAAGCCCAGATTAAAGCCGCTAAGAAGGAAGAAGCGGCGAAAGCCGCCGCCGCTAAGAAAGCAGCTGCAGTATTGAGCAGTGCAACAAAAACCCTTAATCAATTGGCGGCAATTGCAAACACAGCCCAAGTTGCTTATAACAAAGCACTTGGTGAGCTAAACATCGCGAAAGCGAATGCCGATGTTGCAGCCGCTCATGCATTAAAAACCCAAAGAGAAGTTAGCAAAACAAATGCCGTTATTGGAAGAATGGCTTCGAACGCTTACATGCTTGGTGGTGACTTTACAAATATAAATTCTTTGCTCAGCGCTAATGGTCCACAAGATTTAATTGATCAATTAACAACTCTAGACAATATTGGAAACACGAATACCGTTGCGTTAAAGCGATTCAAGGCTGCAGAAAGTGCGGCAGAGATTGCAAAATTAGAGGCTGATCGTACTAAAGCAGCACAAGAGGCTGCGACCGTAAAAGTTGCAGAAACCAAGAAAGTTGCAGATGAAGCAAAAGCAGCCCAGCAGAAAGAAGTAGATAAACTTCGCGCTGTTCAAAGAAAGTTAGCTGCCGAACTCGCAAAGGCTAAGACTTTTAGAATAACTCTTGAAGAACAGCGACAACTTGCACTTCTTGAAGAATCTAATGCAAACACAGCGACAAAAACTCCAAACCAATTCAAAGTCTGGCCAAATAAGGGCTTTACTGGAAGATCAACAATTCGATCTAATAAAAAGATTAGAGCCAAGGCAGTTGCATATGCAAAGAAACAAGTTCTAGCGCGCAATCCAGTGAAACCATATGTCTGGGGAGCGCAAGGTCCAAATTCCTTTGACTGTTCAGGATTGGTTTATGCTGCATATAAATCTGCAGGATTGGGCTGGCCAACTTGGGGTCGCTTAAATGCGGCGCTCTATTTTGTTGCTACAAAGCGTGTTTCATTTAATGAATTACTTCCAGGAGACCTGCTCTTTTATTCTTATGATGGATCTGTCCAAAACATCCATCACATGTCTATTTATGCGGGAAATGGCATGATGTGGGAAGCGAATTCCACAAGAGTTGGGCTTATTTACTCAAATATGTACAGCATTAAGGGCTTAATGCCATCTGGCGGCCGGGTCTAATAGTTTTATAGAGTGCCCCATGTGAGCACTAAAACCCCAGCGCTACTAGAGCTACGCAAAGCGGTTCGGATTTGGTTTGAAAAATTAGAGCCAAATTCTAAAGTGTGTATCGGAGTCTCAGGCGGTGCAGATTCACTTGCCCTAGCAGCAGCATCAAAACTAGAAGCAAGTAATTTTCCAGTTGATTTAGCAGCCGTAATCGTTGATCATGGTTTACAGAAAAACTCTGCCGAGATAGTACAATTTGCAAAACAGCAATTGGAAAAACTTGGATACCAGGATATTTTTGTTGGTAAAGCAAGTGTTCAAATTACTGATGGACTAGAAGCATCTGCGCGTCGTGCCCGCTACAAAGTTTTCCAGCAAGCGATTGAAACTTATGATCCAAAGTATTTCTTATTGGGCCATACTAAGAATGATCAGGCCGAAGGTGTGCTCTTGGGCCTAGCTCGTGGATCTGGGACAAAATCATTATCTGGCATGCAAGAAATTTCAGGAATTTTTCTTAGACCATTACTTCAAATTGATCGTGCAACCACAGAGATTGCATGCCTTGAAGCCAATATCGAGTTTTGGAATGATCCACACAATTCAAATCAAGACTTTACAAGAGTTCGGGTGCGCGAAAATATTCTGCCGATATTAGAAAATGAAATTGGCCCAGGAATTACTGATGCGCTAGCCAGGTCGGCAAAGATTTTGCGCGAAGATGCCATGGCGCTTGATTGGTGGGCCGAGGGTGTTTTTCGCCAAGAGGATCCGCTTGATATCGAGATCTCAACCCTGGCTGACCTTCCAGTTGCGGTTAGGAGTCGAGTATTAAGGCTGGCGATTTATGCCGCAGGAGCACCTTCGGGAAGTATCAGCGCCGCACATTTAGAGCCAATTGAAGCTCTTGTGAGTGATTGGCGTGGCCAGGGCCACACCTCCCTTCCAGGTGGTGTGAAGGTTTGTCGAATTTCGGGCAGACTTTCGCTCTCGAAACCAAAACCTAACCAGCCTGAAAAGTAGAAAGAGAATCTCCTCGTGGATCTAGCAACAACTGGCACAGATATTGATCATGTAATTGTTACCAAAGAGCAAATTCGGCTTCGCCTTCTTGAATTAGCAAAGCAAGTTGAAAAAGATTATGAAGGTAGAGATTTACTTTTGATTGGCGTGCTCAAGGGTGCGGTTATGACAATGGCTGATTTTGCAAGATCACTACAACGGCACATTGAGATGGATTGGATGGCTGTTTCGTCATATGGTTCTGGAACCAAATCAAGTGGCGTAGTCAGGATTCTGAAAGATTTAGATCGAGACATTACTGGCCGCGAAGTTGTGATTGTTGAAGATATTGTTGATACCGGTTTAACACTAGGTTGGCTTAAGACAAATCTTGAATCACGCGGCGCTAAGAGCGTTGAGATTTTAACTATGTTGCGCAAACCTGAAGCGGCTAAAGTTGTAGTTGATGTTAAATATGTCGGCTTTGATATTCCTACAGAGTTTGTCGTTGGCTATGGCTTGGATTTCAATGAAAAATATCGAAATCTAGATTTTATCGGCGTTCTAGCAAAGCATATGTATTCATGACCGAGAAGAATTCGAAGAAGGCTAAGCCAACAAGTAAGAGAAAAATAACTTTCACCAAAGCGCGTGCTCGGAAAGTTCTTCGGGGTCCACTTTTCTGGATAATTCTTGCTCTGATTCTGGTTAGCTTTTTTGGAAGACTTTCATCGAGTGGTGACAAATTTACTAAGGTAGAAACCTCAACAATTCTCGCAGCTATTTCGGCGAATAAAGTTGACTCTGTCCTTGTTATCGACCGAGATCAGAAAATTGAAGTTGTTTTAAAGCCAGGAAACTTTGTCAAAGGCTCTAAGAAAATCTATGCCTCTTATGTTTCAGGCGAAGAGCCGCAGATTATTGAATTGCTGACCAGCAATCCACCGCCAAACAAGTGGGATGTGAAGGTTCCAACTCAATCATTTTTGGCATCTTTATTCTTAAGTCTAATTCCACTTCTGTTAATTGGATTCCTACTGATTCTCTTTATGGCAAATGCTCAAGGCGGAAACCGAGTCTTCTCATTTGGTAAATCCAAAGCAAAACTTCAGACAAAAGAGATGCCGAAAAATACCTTTGCTGATGTTGCAGGTGCAGATGAGGCAGTCGCAGAACTTACTGAAATTAAGGATTTCTTGGCAGCGCCACAGAAGTATCAAGATATTGGTGCAAAAATTCCTAAAGGTGTTCTGCTTTATGGGCCACCAGGAACCGGCAAAACGCTATTAGCCCGAGCGGTAGCAGGGGAGGCAAACGTTCCGTTCTATTCAATTTCGGGATCTGATTTTGTTGAAATGTTTGTTGGTGTCGGTGCTTCTCGAGTTCGCGATCTCTTTGCACAGGCAAAGGCAAATGCGCCTGCAATAATTTTCGTGGACGAAATAGATGCAGTAGGTCGCCAACGCGGAGCCGGTTTAGGTGGCGGACATGATGAACGTGAGCAAACCTTAAATCAACTGTTGGTTGAGATGGATGGCTTTGAAGCAAATGGCCAAGTAATTTTAATTGCAGCAACTAACCGTCCAGATGTTTTGGATCCAGCGCTACTTCGCCCTGGAAGATTTGATCGCCAGATTCCGGTTGATCGTCCAGACTTAAAGGGTCGCACTGCTATTCTTGAAGTGCATGCCAAGAATAAGCCAGTTGCAAAATCAGTTAACTTAGAGGATTTTGCGAAACGAACACCTGGATTCACTGGTGCGGATTTAGCAAATGTATTGAATGAAGCTGCTCTGCTTACTGCTCGCGAGAATGCAAAGGTAATCACAACTGCTGCCCTTGATGAAGCTATCGACCGAGTTATGGCTGGACCACAACGCAAGACCAGATTGATGACTGAAGAAGAGCGACGCATTACGGCTTATCACGAGGGCGGGCATGCACTTGTTGCGCATGCACTTCCACATACTGATCCGGTTCATAAAATTACGATTATGCCTCGCGGTCGCGCACTTGGCTACACAATGATCCTGCCTGATGAAGATCGTTATGCAACAACACGAAATCAAATGCTCGATCAACTTGCTTATTCATTGGGTGGCCGCGCAGCAGAAGAGTTGATTTTTCATGACCCAACCACTGGTGCCTCAAATGATATTGAGAAGGCCACAAATCTGGCTCGTGCAATGGTCACACAATATGGAATGACTGAAAAAATAGGTGCAATCAAACTTGGCGCAAGTGAAGGTGAACCATTCCTTGGACGCAGCTACGGACACCAGAGAGATTACTCAGAGGAAATTGCTGGCATTGTTGATGGAGAAATCCGAAACTTGATTGAAAATGCGCATCAAGAAGCTTATGAAATTCTCGTTGCCAACCGCGATATTCTTGATGATTTAGTAGAAGTTCTTCTTGAAAAAGAGACACTTCTTAAAGATGAGATCGAGATGATTTTCAAGAAGGTTAGATTAGTTTCAAGGCGACCAGCATGGACAGGTTCAGAGTCCCGCAAGCCAAGCACTCAACCGCCTGTTGCACTTTCACCTGTAAAACCACAAACACCAGTCGTTGAAGAAGAAGCGGCACCGGTTCGCAAGCCCAGAAAGAAAGTAACTCCACCAAGTGAGTGACATAACTCCGATTTCAATGGGACCACACGATGGTGGTGCCAAACGCGAGTTTGATCATGAACGTGCCGAAAAGGCTGTTACGGAATTACTTATTGCAATTGGCGAAGACCCTAATCGCGAAGGTTTACGCGATACCCCTGGTCGGGTTGCGCGCGCATTTAAAGAGAACTTCGTGGGCCTTTGGCAGACGCCGGAAGAAGTCTTATCAACAACATTTGATATCGGTCATCGCGAACTTGTAATTGTTCGCGACATTGAAGTTTTTTCACACTGCGAACACCACCTGACCCCCTTTCACGGAGTTGCACACATTGGTTATATTCCAGGCGAACGTGGGCAGATAACTGGCCTTTCAAAATTAGCAAGACTTGTGGATGTTTATGCCAAGCGGCCACAAGTTCAAGAACGCCTAACTTCACAGATTGCTGATGCGATGGTCGAGGTTTTAAATCCTGCTGGTGTGATTGTTGTGATTGATTGCGAACATTTATGCATGTCGATGCGTGGAGTCCGCAAGTCTGAAGCGAAAACTATTACGAGTGCAGTCCGGGGACAATTACGAGATCCAGCAACACGTGCTGAAGCTATGAGCCTGATAACTTCAAAAAATCGATAACATGAAATCCGAACGCACTCTCGTGATGGGGATTCTTAATGTAACCCCAGATTCTTTTGCAGATGGCGGGCGACACTTTGATTTTGAAGCAGCAATCAATCGTGCGAAAGAGATGACCTCCGAAGGTGTAGACATAATTGATGTTGGTGGCGAATCAACTAGACCAGGTGCTGATCGAGTAACTGAAGAGATAGAACGAGATCGTGTTATTCCAGTAATTACCGAACTTGCTGAACTTGCTAAAGATGGCGTAACACTTAGCATTGACACAACTAGGGCGAGTATTGCTCAGGCTGCAATCGGGGCTGGTGCCACAATCGTTAATGATGTGAGCGGTGGGTTGGCTGACCCAAAAATGGCAGCACTAATCGCTAGCAATCCAGATATTCAATATGTTGTAATGCATTGGCGCGGACATTCAAAAGATATGCAGAAAGTTGCCGAGTATAAGAATGTAGTTAGTGAAGTTAAAGATGAACTTGATGATCGAGTTGTTGCTTTAACAAAGTCAGGGGTTTTACCGGAACAAATAGTTTTAGATCCAGGAATTGGTTTTGCAAAATCTTCAGCCCATAATTGGGAGCTTCTCAAGAATATTGATCGGTTAAATCTCTTGGGATTTCCAATTTTAGTCGGGGCGTCTCGTAAGCGTTTTCTTGGAGATTTACTCAGCACAGAAGTTGCCGATGATCGAGAGTCAGCGTCTATTGCAATTACAACTTACTTAGCTAAAGCTGGTATTTGGGGAGTTCGAACCCACTCGGTTAAGCCGCATCGAGATGCCATCGCTGTTGTAGAGGAGATGCGTAAATGAGCGATCAAATTAATATCACCGGCATTTCAGCAATTGGATTTCATGGAGTCTTTCCAGAGGAGCGCAAAAATGGTCAGAGCTTCGTTGTCGATTTAAAACTCACCTTTGATTTAGCCCCAGCCGGGGAGAGTGACGATTTAACTAAGACCATAAACTATGCAAGTGTTGCCGAAGTAACATTAGAGGAAATTACGGGCGAACCTGTCGCCTTGATTGAAACTTTAGCTACCCAGATTAGCAAGCGGTTGCTAAAAGATTTTCCACTACTTGATTCAGTAATTGTTACGGTTCATAAACCCCAAGCACCAGTTTTGGTTAAGTTTTCAGATATTTCAGTTTCGATCGAGAGACGCAGATGAAAGCGGTTATAGCTCTCGGATCTAATTTAGGAAATCGGGAACTGTATATTGACAGCGCAGTGGCTGAATTGGCTAAAATAATCGAAATTACACATCTCTCAACCAATCATGAAACCGATCCAGTTGGTGGGCCAGAACAACCTAAATATTTAAATGCAATCGCAATTGGCGAGACCGAATTAGATCCAAGAGAACTGTTAATTGTGATGTTGGAGATTGAGAACAAACTAGGTCGAAAACGTGAAGTTCATTGGGGTCCGAGGACCATAGATTTGGATTTAATTGTTTTCGGCGATGAAATTATCGATTCTGAACCCCTAGTTTTGCCACATCCAAGGGCGCATGAACGTAAGTTTGTTCTAGAGCCATGGCTTGAGATTGAACCGGATGCCTACATTCCGGGAATTGGCGAGATCGAAAATATTTTGCAACGTATCTAATTAGCCCTGTAATCTATAGACCACGAGCCCGGTACCCGGAAAGGACTGGAGCATGGATCTAGAACTAAAACACCCAGTAGCCCTGGTTCCAACCATGGGCGCGCTTCATGCTGGCCATGCCTCACTAATTGAAATTGCTCGAAAATTTAGCGCTGAAGTTGTTGTAAGTATCTTTGTAAATCCATTGCAATTTGAAAATCCAAATGATTTTTCAACTTATCCAAAGAGTGTAGATGCAGATGTTGCGCTCGCGACAGCAAGTGGAGCAACAAAAATTTGGGTGCCGACTTTCGATGAAATCTACCCAAGCGATCCAGTTCTGATCTCTTCTGGCGAAATTGGCAATCTCTTTGAAGGCGTTCATAGGTTTGGACATTTCGATGGAATGCTTACCGTTGTAAAAAGGCTCTTTGATTTGGTTACACCAAAGTATGCAATCTTTGGAGAGAAAGACTTTCAACAACTATTTTTAATTAAAAAAATGGTTGCTCAGATGAAATTACCAATTGAGATAATTTCAGCTCCAACAATCCGCGAGGCAAGCGGACTAGCGATGTCATCCCGGAATCAGAAATTATCGACCACCGAACGAGAGAGTGCTGCCGGGATTTATGCCGCTCTAAATTCAGCAAAGGCAGCTTCAGAATTAAAATCTGCTCGACTTGAATTAAGTAAAGGAGTTCAAGCGATTCCAAACTTTCTTCTGGATTATGCTGAAATAATCGATGCCGAAACCTTTGCAATCGCAGATGATTCAACCGAAAACTGCCGTGCAATTGTTGCTGGTTGGATAAATGGCATCAGATTGATAGACAATATGGCTATGTCGAAGCTAGGTAATTCCAAATGAAATTACTTGCTGGAAAACCAGGATGGACTGTAGAAGCAGATGTAATTGTGATTGGCTCTGGAGTAGCTGGATTAACTACTGCTTTGAATCTGCGATCAAGTGATTTATCAGTTTTGCTTGTTACAAAGGCAAGAATTGATGAAGGCTCAACTAAATGGGCGCAGGGTGGAATCGCGGCCGCACTTGGGCCAGGGGATACACCCGATCAGCACAAGAAAGATACTTTGATTGCTGGTGCCGGATTATGCGATAACGAAGCAGTAAACGTCTTAGTAACAGAGGGTCCGGAAGCTGTTCGAAAACTTATTGCGCGTGGTGCCGTGTTTGATAAATCTGAAAGTGGTGAAATTTCTTTAACGCGCGAAGGTGGGCACTTGCGTAATCGCATCTTGCATGCCGGTGGTGATGCAACCGGAGCCGAAGTTTCTAGAGCGCTACTTGCCGCAGTAAATGACGATAATGGAATCGAAGTAATTGAAAATGCACTCGCGATTGACGTTTTAAAGAGCGATTCTGGCGCAGTCTGCGGAGTTACTCTTCACGTAATTGGAGCCGGTAGTCGTGACGGTGTTGGCCTTGCACTTGCTCGCGCAGTTGTAATCGCAACTGGTGGCCTAGGTCAGGTTTATGCACAAACCACTAATCCTTCAGTTTCAACTGGTGACGGAGTAGCTCTTGCACTTCGCGCTGGTGCAGAAATTTCCGATGTTGAATTCATTCAATTCCATCCAACTGTTTTATGGCGCGACGATAGTTTAAGTGGACAGCAACCATTAATTAGTGAAGCAGTTCGTGGCGAGGGTGCTGTTCTTGTAAATGATAAAGGCGTCAGATTTATGATTGATAAGCACCCACAAGGTGATCTAGCGCCACGCGACATTGTTGCTATTGAGATTTTTAAGCAGATGAAAGAAACAAATTCACCACACGTCTGGCTAGATACGACCAAGATAAAAGATTTTGCTGAAAGATTTCCAACAATTTTTGCATCCTGTATTGAAAATGGGATTGATCCAAGAAAACAGATGATTCCAGTTTCACCAGCTTCACATTATTCATCCGGAGGCGTGAAAGTAGATTTGGCAGGACGAACTTCTATTCCGGGGCTATATGCCTGTGGCGAGACTGCCTGCACTGGTGCACATGGTGCAAATAGATTAGCTTCAAACTCACTTCTTGAAGGCTTAGTGTTTGGCACCAGAATTTCAGCCGATATCGCAGCGAATATTGCAGACCAGGGTTCACCTAGCGAAAAAAGCTCGCCTGAATTCTTATTAGATCCAGCAATCAAAATGACTTTGCAATTAGCAATGAGTCAAGGAGCCGGTGTAATGCGTAGCGCGCAATCATTAAGCGAAACACTCACAACATTGCAGCAACTAGCCTCACACACAAGTAATAAACCATGCATTGAAGCTTGGGAAGTTTCAAATCTTTATCTATTAGCAACCGCTATTGCGCGTGCTGCTCTGGAACGTGAAGAAACTCGTGGATCTCATTGGCGCAGTGATTTTCCAGAGAGCAATAGCAATTGGGTTAAACGAATAGTTCAGAGCTATGACAGTAATGGGAATTGGCTTTCAAAGTTTGCAGAGGTAAACAAATGACATTTAGTAGATCCTTGAGCGAACTACTTTCATCTTCTAAGCTCGACTTAAAGAACCTTGAAAATCTAATTCGTATCGCCGTCGCTGAAGATTTGGATGGTGCATCAGATGTTACTTCGGTTGCCACAATTCCTGAAGCACAGAGTGCGATAGCAGAATTCTGGAGCCGCAAACCAGGAGTAATTGCCGGAATTCCGATTGCGTGCGCCGTTCTTGAAATTTGTGGAACCACTGATTATGAAATCAAAAAAAGTGATGGTGAAGTAGTTTCTCCGAATAATTTGCTGCTGATAGCAAGAGGCAAAACTCGTTCACTCCTACTTGCCGAAAGAACTGCTTTGAATTTTATGGGTCGCTTAAGTGGCATTGCAACACTTACAAAGAGTTGGGTTGATGAGGTTGCAGATACCGAAGTTGTAATTCGTGATACCCGAAAGACAACTCCAGGATTGCGTGAGCTAGAGAAGTATGCGGTGCGAATGGGTGGCGGAGAAAACCATCGCTTCTCACTTTCAGATGCAGCACTTATCAAAGATAATCATGTTCTTGCTGCAGGCGGTGTCGCCGAAGCCTTTAGATTAGTAAAAGCTAAATTCCCAAATATTTCAGTTGAAGTGGAAGTTGATTCCTTACAACAACTTCGCGAAGTAGTTGAGGCTGGAGCTGATTTAGTTCTACTAGACAACATGTCCATTGAGGAATGTAGAGCTGCAGTGGAAATAGTTTCAGGACGAGCAAAGTTAGAGGCATCCGGTGGCTTAATCCTGAGCAACGCGCATGCTTATGCAAAAACTGGAGTTGATTTTCTTGCTGTTGGCGCACTTACACATTCTGTGCCAGTTCTTGATATCGGCCTAGATCTGAGAATGGAGTAAAAATGCTACTAGCAATCGATGTTGGAAACACGAATACAGTTTTAGGTGTATTCGAAGATAAGGCACTGATTCGAAGTTGGCGGGTGAAAACCGATCCTAGAGATACATCAGATGAGTTGTGGGTTCGCTATTCCGCACTCGTAGCTGGGTTTGAAATTTCTGCACTCTCAATTTGTTCAACAGTTCCCTCAACACTTCGCGAACTCAGAACCATGATTACTAATTTTTATCCAGATCTTAAAACCACAATTGTTGAACCAGGCGTAAAGACTGGTGTCCCACTGCAAGTAGATAATCCAAAAGAAATAGGCGCAGATCGAATTGTAAATACCTTAGCTGCGCATGAGCTTTATGGTGAAAATGGACCTTGCATAGTTGTTGATTTTGGAACTTCTACCAATCTTGATGTTGTTTCTCCAAAAGGAGAATTCCTGGGTGGTGCACTTGCGGCAGGAATCGAAATTTCTGTAGATGCACTTGCTGCTCGCGCTGCACAACTACGCCGGGTTGAATTAGTTACACCAAAGAATGTGATCGGTAAAAACACCGTAGAGGCGCTTCAGTCTGGAACTATTTATGGCTTTGCCGGACAAGTTGATGGCTTAGTAAATCGCATTACAGATGAATTAATTAAACTTTACCCAGATGCTGGCGATGTTAGCGTTATTGCAACTGGTGGTCTCGCACCTTTGGTTATAGGAGTAAGTGAAACTATTGATTTCCACGAGCCAGATTTGACCTTAATTGGGCTCCGGTTAGTTCATGAACGCAATTCTTAACCCAGCTAAACGGTAGGCTTACTCACCTTATGAATGAAAAAACGAACTCTCAAAATCTACCTTTTGTGGACGATGCAGATGATCTACCGGAGCAGCTGCGGATTCGCAGGTCAAAACGGGCCGCGATTATTGAGCGCGGAGTTGAGCCATATCCAGTAGAAGTTCCGCGGACTAAAAGCATAAAAGAGATTCGTGAAACCCATAAAGATTTAGCAATAGATGTTGCAACCGGAATTATTGAAAGTATTGCCGGACGAATAATCTTTAAGCGCGATACCGGAAAGTTATGTTTTGCGACAGTTCGTGAGGGCGATGGAACCGAAATTCAAGCCATGTTCTCGCTCGATAAAGTAGGCGAAGAAATTTTAAATCTCTGGAAATCTGAGGTTGATCTAGGCGATATCGTAAGTGTTACTGGTGAGGTAATTACTTCAAAGCGTGGCGAACTTTCAATTCTTGCATCAACTTGGAAGATGGCGGCGAAGTCGCTTCGCCCGCTTCCAGTCGAGCACAAGCCACTCTCTGAGGAAACTCGAGTTCGCATGCGTTATGTAGATTTGATTGTGCGCCCAGAAGCTAGAACAAATGCCAGACTTCGCCCAAATGTAATGCGCTCCCTACGAGAAACTTTTCACAATCGTGAATTCGTCGAAGTTGAAACTCCAATGCTTCAGGTTATGCATGGTGGCGCAGCCGCAAGACCATTTAAGACTTTGAGTAATGCTTACGACATGGAACTTTTCCTGCGAATTGCACCCGAATTATTTTTAAAGCGTTGTGTTGTTGGTGGCATTGAGCGAGTCTTTGAGATAAATCGAAACTTTAGAAATGAAGGCGCAGATTCAAGTCACTCACCAGAATTTGCGATGATTGAAAGTTATGAAGCATATGGGGATTGGAATTCTGTTGCTGCGCTTACACGTCAACTAGTTCAGGATGCGGCTCTTGCAACATCTGGAAGTCATGTTGTTACACATCATGATGGAAGAGAAGTAAATCTCGGTGGAACCTGGGAAGAAGCCTCCCTCTTTTATCTGCTTTCAAAGGGCGTGGGCCAAGAAGTTACTGCCTTAACACCGCCTGCGGAACTAGTTAAAATCGCCGAAAAGTTAGGCATGAAGGTTGATCCAAAGTGGATTACTGGAAAACTTGCTGAAGAAATTTTTGAACATGTAGCGGTAGATAAATTAGTTGGTCCAATCTTTGTAAAGGGTTTCCCAATTGATACTTCACCACTAGTTCGAGCACATCGCGAAATTCCTGGAATCTCTGAGAAATGGGATTTATATATCGATGGTTTTGAACTTGCGACAGGTTATTCCGAATTAATCGATCCAGTAATTCAACGCGAACGTTTAGTCGAACAAGCAGCTCTTGGTTCTAAGGGTGACTTGGAAGCGATGCAGATTGATGAAGATTTCTTACGTGCAATGGAATATGCAATGCCACCGATGGGGGGCATGGGAATGGGAGTTGATCGTTTACTGATGGCACTCACGGGGCTTGGAATTCGCGAGACTATTCTCTTCCCACTAGTTAAACCGGAAGAGTCTTAAGTAATGTCAATAATAATTCGCCCGGCTCGAACTTCAGATATCAAAGACATCCGTGCAATCATCGACGAATATGCTGCGAGCCGAAGACTTCTGACAAAAGAAACTGTCACACTTTATGAAAGTGTTCAGGAATTTACCGTTGCAGAAACTGCGGGGAAAATTGTGGGTTGCGGAGCAGTGCATATTTTATGGGAGGACTTAGCTGAAGTCCGTTCGGTAGCTGTCGATGAAAGTGTTCGTGGCCAAGGCCTGGGTCATGGGATTCTTGAAGCGCTGATTAAACGAGCATCAGAAATTGGAGTTAAGCGAATTTTTTGCCTGACCTTCGAGACTGAATTTTTTGGAAGGCACGGCTTTAAAGAGATTCAGGGGACTCCGGTCTCACCAGATGTTTATAACGAGCTTCTACACTCCTATGACAGCGGCGTTGCAGAATTCTTGGATCTCGAGAGCGTCAAGCCAAATACCCTGGGCAATACCCGGATGCTTCTAACCCTATAAATCTCTTTCAAAGCCCCAAATTGACCACCAAATATTGGGTCAATTCTCAGTTTTTCGGGCATAAATAGGGGCAATATTCGGTTAGACCCATTACAGCCCTTCGCATTAGAGTTCGACTATTACGTAATGCGAAATTAGCAATCCGAAAGGCGGAACCGATGTTCGAGCGCTTTACCGATCGAGCCCGACGCGTTGTCGTGCTGGCTCAAGAAGAGGCACGCATGCTCAACCATAATTACATCGGTACTGAACACATACTTCTGGGGTTAATCCATGAAGGTGAAGGTGTTGCTGCCAAAGCACTCGAAGCACTTGGGATTTCGCTTGAAGCCGTTCGCTCGCAGGTTGAAGAAATAATTGGGCAAGGACAGCAAGCGCCATCTGGACATATTCCATTTACACCACGTGCGAAGAAAGTTCTAGAGCTCTCACTCCGTGAAGCGTTGCAACTTGGCCATAATTACATTGGCACCGAACATATTCTTCTTGGCTTAATTCGCGAAGGCGAAGGCGTAGCCGCACAAGTATTGGTAAAGCTTGGCGCAGATCTAAACCGAGTTCGCACCCAAGTTATTTCACTTCTTTCAGGTTATCAGGGTAAAGAAGCTGCAACTTCCGGTGCACCTGCAGAAGGAACACCATCTACATCTTTAGTTCTTGATCAATTCGGCCGCAACCTTACACAGGCAGCACGTGAAGGAAAGCTTGACCCAGTAATTGGTCGCGATAAAGAGATCGAACGCGTCATGCAAGTTCTTTCACGTCGCACCAAGAACAATCCAGTGTTAATTGGCGAACCAGGCGTAGGTAAGACTGCAATTGTTGAAGGATTAGCACAATCAATCATTAAAGGCGATGTTCCTGAAACTCTGAAGGATAAGCAGGTTTATTCACTTGACCTTGGTGCGCTAGTTGCTGGCAGCCGCTATCGTGGAGATTTTGAAGAGCGCTTAAAGAAAGTTCTAAAAGAGATTCGTACGCGTGGCGACATCGTTCTTTTCATCGACGAGATTCATACTTTAGTTGGCGCAGGCGCAGCTGAAGGCGCAATTGATGCTGCAAGCATCCTAAAACCAATGCTTGCCCGTGGTGAATTGCAGACAGTCGGTGCAACAACTCTTGATGAATATCGTAAGCATTTCGAGAAGGATGCAGCGCTAGAACGTCGCTTCCAACCTATTCAAGTTGCTGAACCAACTGTTGAACACACAATTGAAATTCTTAAAGGACTTCGTGATCGCTACGAATCCCATCACAAAGTTTCAATCACAGATGGCGCACTAGTTGGCGCTGCACAGATGGCAGATCGTTATATTTCAGATCGCTTCCTGCCAGACAAGGCAATTGATTTAATTGATGAAGCTGGTTCTAGATTACGTATTCGTCGCATGACTGCGCCACCAGAGCTTCGCGCATTTGATGACAAGATTGCTGAAGCCCGCAAAGCTAAAGAATCTGCAATCGATTCTCAAGACTTCGAAGGCGCTGCTAGCTTCCGCGATAAGGAGAAGTCCCTAATCGCTGAGAAGAATGAGGCTGAGAAGATATGGAAAGCTGGAGATCTAGATGTAGTTTTCGAAGTTACCGAAGAGCTAATCGCTGAAGTGCTTTCAAATGCAACTGGTATTCCAGTATTCAAATTGACCGAAGCTGAAACTGCACGCCTGCTTCGCATGGAGGAAGAATTACATCGCCGCGTGATTGGCCAGGAGCAAGCAATCAAGGCGCTATCACAAGCGATTCGCCGGACCCGAGCTGGATTGAAAGATCCAAAGCGTCCTGGTGGTTCATTTATCTTCGCTGGACCTTCTGGAGTTGGAAAGACTGAACTATCTAGAACACTTGCACAATTCTTATTCGGTGACTCAGATGCACTTATCCAGTTGGATATGTCGGAATATTCTGAGAAGCACACAGCTTCAAGGCTATTTGGTGCACCTCCGGGTTATGTCGGATATGACGAAGGTGGCCAATTAACCGAAAAGGTTCGCCGCAAACCATTCTCAGTAGTTCTATTTGATGAGATTGAAAAGGCTCACCCAGATATCTTTAACTCACTTCTACAGGTGCTTGAAGATGGCCGTTTAACAGATTCCCAGGGCCGAGTTGTCGATTTCAAGAACACAATAATTATTATGACTACAAACCTTGGAACTCGCGATATTTCAAAGACCTTGAACCTAGGTTTCACTAACGCATCAGATGAACAAGGAAATTACGAGCGCATGAAGGGCAAGGTAAATGATGAACTTAAGAATCATTTCCGCCCAGAATTCCTTAACCGCATCGATGATGTAATTGTCTTCCACCAGTTGACCGAGAACGAGATTGTTCAAATTGTTGATCTAATGATTGCTAGTTTGGATGAGCGACTTCGCGCTCGCGATATGGGAATTGAATTAACAACCGAAGCTAAGGCGCTTCTTGCAAAGAAGGGTTACGACCCACTTCTAGGAGCCCGCCCACTTCGCCGTTGTATTCAACGGGAAATCGAAGATGTTCTATCAGAGAAGATTCTCTTTGGTGATTTAAAGGCGGCAGAGATAATCTTGGTTGGAACAACAGTTGAAGATGAGAAAGAAATTTTCACCTTCAAGGGAATGCCTAAGACTGAGATGCCAGATACCCCTGGTCACTTAGCTGAAGCACCAACACCTCAGTAATTAGTAATTAATTAATTTTTACGCGAGCGATCGCCTGCTCTAAGCGGGCGACCTCCATAATTTCAATTCCAGGAATTTTGATATCACTGCCTGCTGGAACCATTGCCCTTTTAAAACCCAACCTTGCCGCTTCAGCAATTCTCTGTGTTGCACCTGTTACTTTTCTAATTTCGCCAGCAAGCCCAACCTCACCGATTGCAATTAAATCTGCGGGGAGTGCAAGACCTTTAGCGGCCGAACCAACTGCAAGCGCTACTGCAAGATCTGCTGCTGGTTCGGAAATCTTCATTCCACCAACTGTTGCAACGTAAACATCTCGACCAGATACTCGAATATTTGCCCTTAGCTCTAGGACCGCCAATGTCATTGCAGTCCGCGGATTATCGAGACCAGATGTGACTCGGCGTGAGTTTCCGAAGTCCCTGCCATCAGGAACAGCCGCACCAACTAGGGCTTGGATCTCAGCAAGCAGTGGACGTCTTCCTTCGAGGGTGACCGTTACACAAGTTCCTGGAACAGGTTCGTTGTGGCGAGTAGTAAATAATCCAGTCGGATCTGGGAGTGAAGTGATTCCATTTTCGGTCATATCAAAACATCCGACTTCATCAGATGCGCCAAAGCGATTTTTAATTGCTCGGATTAATCGCAGACGTGAATGGCGCTCGCCTTCGAAGTTCAAGACAACATCAACAATATGTTCAAGAAGTCTTGGCCCGGCAATCGAACCATCTTTCGTGACATGACCAACCAAAACTAAAGTTATTGAACGCTCTTTTGCGATTCTGATCAGCGCAGCTGCAATTTCACGAACCTGGGTGACGCCACCTGGTGCGCCATCTACTGCAGCACTTGCAATAGTTTGGACGGAATCAATTATTAGTAACTGTGGCTTAACAGCATCAATATGTGCAATCACTGAACTAAGTTCATTTTCGGAGGCAAGCCATAAGTTTGGATCTATCGCATTTAATCTTTCGGCACGCAGTCGAACTTGGGAAGCAGATTCTTCACCACTTATATAAAGTGAATTTATCTTTGCTCTTGCACTCTCTGCAGCAACACTTAACAGAAGTGTGGACTTTCCAACTCCAGGTTCACCAGCTAATAAAATTGCCGCACCCGGAACTAAACCACCACCAAGAACTCGATCAAGTTCGCTGACTCCACTAGATCTTGCCTTCGCATTTTCTAAACTAACTTCACCGATTGGAAGTGCTGGCGAAGTTACTTGTCCAGCAACAAGGGAGAGCTTCTTTGGGGCCGCGACCTCTTCAACAACTCCCCAGGCCTGGCATTCACCGCACCTGCCTACCCATTTAGTGGTGCTCCAGCCACACTCCGAGCAGCGGAATGGGTCTTTGGTCGGAGCCGCTTTTTTAGCCATGCCAGAAGGCTATATGCACTCACCCACACGCTTAAAATCACCCAAAAAACCCAAAAAAACCGTGAATTAGCCGTGTATTTCTAGTCGTACACCTTTACCCTTTTACTACGCACGACTTGTGCTCTTCATATGGGATCACAATTTATGCGGCTGAAGTCTCGACCGAGGCCCAGAACCAAAACGCCCACGGAGGCTATAAATGGTAAATCTAACAGACGGCCAATGGAGCACGCTTTACAACGTGTTCTCCTTTGGCTTGATTTCGATGCTTGCTTGCACCGTTTACACATTGGTGTCACAAGCTCGTGTTCTACCTAAGTACCGCAATGCACTTGTTCTATCTTCAATGGTTACATTCATCGCTGCGTACCACTACTGGCGCATATTTAACTCATTCAACGAGTCATCAGTTGATGGTGGAGTAACAATTGGAAATGCAAAAGGTGCATTCAATGAGGGATACCGTTATGTTGACTGGATCCTGACAGTACCTCTTCTACTTGTAGAAGTTATTGCTGTTCTTGCACTAGCTAAGGCTGCAGCAAAGTCACTTATTTCTCGCCTAGTTCCTGCATCAGCAGCGATGATTGCACTTGGTTACCCAGGTGAAATCGCAACTGATACAAACTCCAAAGTAATTTGGGGCGTTCTATCAACAATTCCATTCATTTACATCCTTTACGTATTATTCGTAGAGCTAGGTAAGTCACTTGATCGCCAACCAGAAGGTGTAGCCGCAACCGTTGGTCGCCTACGTCTTCTATTGATCGCGACATGGGGCGTTTACCCAATTGCGTACCTACTACCAATTCTTACTGACACTGGTGCAACAGATCCAGGTGCATTCGTTAACCGACAAATTGGTTACACGATCGCCGACGTTCTTGCCAAGTGCGTATTCGGATTAACAATCTACAAGATTGCTCGCCTGAAGTCAGCAGCAGAAGGTATGAAGGAAGATCACTAATCTGATCTAAAGAATCAAGAAATTTGGGGGCGCCAGAGATGGTGCCCCCATTTTTTTGTTGTGAAAGGGATACCCTTAACCATGACAAATTACAGGTGGGGTGGATATTTACTGGTTGCTATTGGTTTATTGAATTTGCGCTATCAAACTGGAGAGCCAGACGTTGTAAGAAATAGCGTCATAATTCTTACCCCTGGTGTAGTAATTTTGATTCTAAGCTTTATTCCAAAAACTGCAGCAGCGCTTAATACGAAGACGGCACAGAAGATTTCAATAGTTATCGGCCTCGCTGCGATTCTCTTTGCTGCAATTAATTAATTTTTAGGTTGAACGCCTTTACGACCCCAGTAAACCCAGAGGCTCATAGTAGAAAGAACTAAGGCAAAGCCAAAGAGTAAATCTTCGATCGGTGCACCAGCAACGCGTGTTCCAATAATTACTTCTGGGCTATAGGTAACAATTTCTCTTGATGTTAGCCACCAATTAGTTATTAATTGAAACGGAACAATGATTGCATATGAAGTCCAGAACACTCGTCTTGTAAGTAGCACAGTCTTCACTCCGTAAAGATCGAAGAACACCGCGAATATCACACCAACAATTGCAATGTCGCTATAGATCATTTCTGCTCATCTCCAACTGACCAATGCTTCTTTACGCTGCGCACACCTTCAATCGTCATGATTGATGCCATTGGGACAATGATAAAGAAGAGATACTCTTCAAGTGGAATTCCAAATGGTCCATAGATTCCAAGAATTTGATCTGGATCAAAATCCCAGTGTCCATTTGCAACCGCGTATACATCCCAGATAAGAAAGAGAATCGCTACCGGAATAATGCTCATGAATACCCGTTTAATTCGCTTTAAAACTCTCACCTTGAGAGCTAATTCGAGCCAGAATGAACCAACGACGGTGAAAGTAAGCATTGCTACATACCCAAATTTCAGCACAGTAATTCTCCCAATACTGCTTAAGGTGGTTCATATACTAGTCCCGTGAATGGTGCAAAATCAGTTTTTAATTCAGTTCGCAGCTTCTCTACTCTTGTTGCCATTAGTGCCATCATTATTTCTGGGCTATTTATTCTCTTTAATTTTGGCGAGAGTTTAGGTTGGCAGGTTGGGTTAGCTGTTCTAGCGCTAGCAATCGGAATTCCGCATGGAGCGGTCGATCACCTTGTAGCATTACCAGCAACTTCTAAGCCGAAATTAGCGCTCCTAATCTTCATTTATGTCGCGATTGCCGTACTTGCAGTTTTGGCCATCTTGAACTGGAACAAGCTCGGCTTCCAATTGGTTTTAGTGATGAGCGCCTTTCATTTTGGTTTCGGAGATGCAGCATTTGTTGCAGAACATGATCGACTAACTGGTCGCCGCCGGATGAAACTAAAAACCCAGAACGCGTTCGCGATCACATCTGGAGCAATTCCAGTGTTAATCCCGCTACTAAAAGATTCAACTACGAGTGCGCTACGAGAGATTAATCCACTCCTAATTGATTGGGCATCAAATATCGCCCCCCAACTTAAATTCCTAATTGCATTCTTCTTTGTTACGACTTTAGCTCTACTAATTAATGAAAAAAGGTTTAGGGAAGTTCTTGATTTGATGGTTCTAGCAGCGCTAGCCCTGGTTGCACCACCTTTAGTAGCTTTCGCAGTTTATTTCGGTTGTTGGCATGCGATGAGACATACCGCAAGATTGACTCTGATATTGCCTAAGGCAAAGAGAGCCGCCGAAAGAAATAATCCAATGGGTTCGTTCATGTCCGCAGTTAAACCTGGTCTCCCTGCACTCTTTGGAACCATAGCCGTGGCACTAGCAATTGCGGTCATTGATACAAGCAATATTGATGCAAGCTATTTGTGGTATTTACTCGTCGTTGTTTGGGCGCTTACAGTCCCGCACATGTTGGTGACTTCAAAGATAGATCGAAGCGCCTTAAGCTAGTTACTTACGGGCCTCGACGGTGGCTGGATGGATTACAAATAGTGGTAATTCACGCTTTTTCTGCTCTTTGCGTGCGGCCAAGATTGCCTCCATTCGATTATCACAGTGGAATTTTAAAACTGAATAAGCTGGCTCACCCATAAGTGCAATCAGTTCAATTTTGTTTGAGACATAAACTGGTTCTCTACCAACATGAGCCTCGGTATTGCTTGTGCAATACCAATCAAATTCTGCGCCACCGTCTCCCCAAGCTAGGCGTTCATATTCACCAATTACATTGACAGTTATTTCTTGTTCACCAAATTCGCGTTGTTCAAAACTTCTGCGAATTGGAAGTTGCCAACAAACATCTGGCTTGGTCTCTACAAAGTGAATATCTTCTTTCTGTGCTAAGTGGTGAAGCACACAACCAAAATCACCAGTAAAGCCAGGTGCGCTATGACCTTTGCGATTTAAAAATATACATGAGTCATCAATTTTCCGAGTTTTGCGATCTTTATCTAAACCAACTTCGGAGATTTGCATCTTTCCTTTTGCCTTCTTCGGCTGAGCTTCATCGAAGTATTGCCACATATCACGGGTTAAACGCTTTGCAGCTTCAAGAGTTCTCTTCTCATCACCTTCATCTGAATAGTAAGCACCGTCAGAACAACATCCAGCATCCGGCTTATCCGCATCAATTCCACAGCAACCAGAACCGTAAATGCATGTCCAATACGAAGTTAGCCAAGTAAGGTCACATTTGTAGAGCTCTTCGGGCTTTGCGGGATCATTGAATTCGACCCAGTCACGTGCGAAATTTGGTTTTACCTCAGGCATAGTGAGAGAGCCTAAGGCTTATTCGTTAAATAAGCACATCTGGTTAAGCAAGGAGAAGGTGGCTTTAGGTAGGCTTCTCTTATGTCAGAGCAAGCTTCACTCTCTAAATTAAAATATCAAGTTGGTTTAATCGGAGTTGGTGTTATGGGAGAAGCGCTGATCTCTGGGCTTGTATCTTCAAGATTCCCGAAAGCTCAAATAGTCTTTACCGAGAAGCGCGCTGATAGAGCTCGAGAAATTTCTAGTAAATATGGCGCTAGAGAAGTTGATCTCACCGAATTGGCCAAAAGTAGTGATGTAATTTTGTTAGTAGTTAAGCCACAGGATTTGGAACAATTGCTAGTATCAATCAGAGGAGACCTCAATAAGAGCGCAACGCTCGTCTCATTTGCCGCCGGGAAAACCACAGATTTTGTGAGCAAAATAGTTGGATCGAATATTTCGATTATCCGAGTAATGCCAAACACCCCAACTTTGATTGGTCTCGGTATGGCTGCAATTTCACTAGGTAAAAGTGTGAACACTGAGCAGGCGGAATTTGTATCAGAATTTCTAGCTACCTGTGGGAAAGTTATTTCTATCCAGGAAATTTTACAAGATGCAGTTACCGCTCTCAGCGGATCAGGTCCTGCCTACTTCTTTGCATTTGTCGAAGAGATGATTAAGTCTGGTATTTCACTTGGTTTATCTGAGGGTCAGGCAACAACGCTTGCAATTCAAACTATGGTTGGTTCGGCAGCGATGTTAGAACAATCAGGGAAAAGTGCTACGACCTTGCGCGAGAATGTAACAAGCCCAAATGGGACGACTGCAGCCGCCCTGAAGGTTTTCAGCGAAGCTAATCTCGGCGAAATTGTTACAAGAGCAATGACCGCGGCACGAGATCGGTCACAAGAACTTGCCTAAAGTAGCCAATAAGTTCTGGGTTTTAACCTTAGTTATTTCCTTATCCTTAATTTCACCAAACGCTTCAGCTGCAATCAAAGTCCTGCCCTCAAAGCCGGCAATAACTGCAGTTTCACCAACAGGCTCTGGTGATCAAATTTCAGATCTTGCACTTAATTCAAATTTATTAGCAGTAGTGGGAACTGTAGAAAGTGGGTTAGTAGATTTTGTTACGTCACCAACTCTGGGCGGAAGTGATGGCTTTATCTCAACTTTCGACAAGAGTAGAAAATTAATTTGGAATCTACGATTAGGTAGTGCGAGCGATGACATCGCTACCGCAATTACAAAGGATCGTGAAGGATTTTTCTGGGTAGTAGGGTCAACTTCTAGGCCAACGGATACCGCAACTGCGGCTATCGATTCTTCGGCCGTAAATTTAGATTTAGTCTCTGTTGAAAAACCGATTACACCTAAAAATACTCTGAATCGGTTAGTCCTTTGGAAAATTGGATCCAATGGTGAGGTTGCTCAAACTTTTTTTAGTGATGTAAATGGACTCATAGCGCCCGCAGCAATCACCCTGAGTGGGGCTAGCTTGAAAGTTGTCGGCAGAATTACGGAACAGGAGCGAACCCAACAATTTTCAATTTCCGCAAGCTTGGCTGGAGTATTTTCCGAACTAATAATTGGAAAAATCCTGACTCCAAAACCTCCAGCAATCGAGCGAATAAAGGCTGGTCGAAACCGAATTACGAGTTTTATCTCAAAAACAACGATTGTTGATATCCCAAGTTGGCGAGCAAAGAAACCGACACCAGTGATTGTGAAATATACAAATAAAGGTAAGGCGCTCGCCGCAAATTCTCTACCTGGAAAGGTAAAGAAAGTATTGTGGCAATCCGGCATTGGAGCCGCTGTTTTAGTTAAGGTTAATTCAGATAAACAAGTTCACTTACTTTCGAATATGGGTTGATTTAAGGTTTTCTAAAGAGAGTTAGTTTTCCATCACTTGATGCGAGTGCAAACTTAACCTTATTTATGGTGATCCAAGTTGCAGATTTAGCGCCCTTTACACTTGCATTTGAAATTAAATTAATTGTTTTATCATTTTTGTTATAGGCACAAAGGCGATCTTGGCACCCAAAGATTATTGCCCCATTATCTACTGCAATTGGACCACCAGGAGTTCCAAAGTAATCTGTCTTTGCAGTACTTGGTAATGCGACAGAATCCATTCTGCTCCACTGGATTTGATCTGGATTTGGTAGCGAAATTCCGGATGCGCCTAACCAGCCGGTGTAGATAACTTTAGAAATTAAAGTTGCTGCTAAGTCATACCCTGCAACAACTGTGTTTCCACCACTTGGCAGCACAGTTTGATATCGCCAATCTTCAGCAAATGCACTATCGCGAGATGCGATTCGGATTTCTCCGCGCTGGACACTTTTATCAACGTTGCTAACTGATAGAACCGAATCGTAGAAAACATCCACGCCATTTCCAATAGTTATTGCTTTCAAATGGAAGGCGACATCCCCCATGGTTCTGTCATTTAATTCTGAATCACCATCAACAATTTCATATCGCCAATTTTTTCCATCACGAACAGCCCCAAGTAAAATTCCTTGGCTCTCGTCCCGATAGAAAACTTGTTCCCCCGCAGAAGTGATAGCACAGGCATTTGAAACACTTACATCACTGGCGGTACGAACACGGTCAACTTCTTTATAGTTTTGGATTACTGGCCCGTTGCCATCAATAATTTCAAAACTCCATTTTTTGCCATTGTAAGAGGCTCTTCGTAAATCCTTATCTGTTAAATCTCCATAGTAAAGATTTAAATATTCAGTTTTCCCAATTTTATTTGTGCAGACCGAGATACTCCCAGCCACACTGTTGTTAGTTCGTCCACCTCTTGAACCATTTCCGTCAACAGTCTTTATCAACCACTTCTTGCCGCTCCGAGTCGCAAGTTTAAGGGTTCCGCGCTGAGTGTCTGAATAAGCAACTACGGTTTTTCCAGCATACGTAGCAGTAGCAAAATATTTTCCATCGGCGCTTGAGTCAAGGAAGGTTTTCTTCCAAGGTGCTTGGGGTATAACGGCATTTGTTGTCGCTTCGACTGAAATGCCTACAGCATTCTTTGCTCTTACGGTAAACGAGTATGTAGATCCGTTGGCAAGACCAGTAATAATTGCTGGACTTGTTGTCACGGACTTTTCTACGCCAGTCTGATTTATCTTAATGACATAAGAAGTAATTTGAGCAGTTCGTTGATTAGTAGGTGGATCAAAGCTGATGATTGCAGATTTATCAGCCACCAGGGCCTTAACATTTCTTGGCACGCTTGGAATTCCAAAGGGAATTCCGACCGGAGGCTTTGCCATCAAATCTTGAAACATTGCGATAAGAAGTGGACCGGGTGAGTGAAAAACTTCTCCCGTTTTAAGATTAGGTGACATAACTGCATCACGTGCACTATTTGCAAAGGTATCTTCATCTAAATGGCTAACTGAAGAACCACCTTCGTACTCTGAAGGTGTGTAGAGCAGAGGCTTAACTCCGTTATTTGCCCGAATTCCGTTTGCGCCCGACCAAACAAGTGGCTGGGTCATAGCTTTACCTAATTCAAGAGAAGGAGAATCTAAATCCATTAATCGACGACCATCTGGAAGTTGAGCATATGCATCGAATGGTGTTGGCTGTTGAATACTTCCGTATCCATACAAATCGTCGTAATCGGCATTGGATAAAAATCCAAGACCATGTCCCATTTCATGCAGAATCATTGATACCAAATCATATTTATTACTTGGGCAGTTACCATCAGTACCGAGATACAACATCGGACCATTGGTCGAATTAATACGAATCGTTACTTCCTGAATTGTTGGTTCAATATCTTCACCAGCAATTGCATCTGCAAGGGCTGATGCATACCAAAGGTCGCCATCAGGAATATTCTTAAAATTAGTGTGAAATTTTCCCGGAGATGCCGAAGCTAGAATTCCTGTGTTGACTTGGCGTTCCCAGAGCACTTTTACTTTTACCGGGACTTGCGAGGTAAAATTCTGAGACCATATATCAACTGCAGCGTTAATTGCTGGTTGATAAATCGCTGGAGTTGTAGTGAAATCAACTTTGAAAGAACTCTTTACTAAGGATTTGTCCACCGCATAAGTTCGGGGGATTGGATCCTTAAATATCTGTTTGTTACTAGACCCATCAGCATAGAAATGAATCCAAGGCGCATCAATCGACCTAACCGAGCTTGGTAGCGCAGATGCCGGAGCAACTAAAACACCAGCAAATATTGCTGCAGTTATTAAAAGGAACCTGGCGCGCATGGGCAAAACGCTAGCAGTAGCGCCCCTCCGATACCACCACAATTCGAATCCAGCCTGGCGATTAGTTGGAAAGTTTAGAATAGGCTGATTTTCGACCTAGAATTAATCGATGATTGAAGTAAGTGTCTATTCGAGAAGCAACTGTCACTTATGTGAAGTGGCTCTAGAAGTTATAAGCGAAATTCAGAAAGACTTTGAATTTACAATAACTAAGATTCTGATTGATGGCGACACTGAACTTGAAACAAAATATGGTGAGCAAGTGCCAGTCATATTAATAAATAATCAACCGCATGATTTCTTTAGAGTCGACCCAGAAAGATTTAGATTAGCTATCTCTAAGCTTTAATCTGGATTAGCACTCAGAACATCATCTGCATCAATAATTCCGTAGGCGTATCCCTGTTCGGCCAAGAATCTCTGTCGGTTCTGGGCAAAATCTTGATCAACAGTATCTCTGGCGACAATCGAATAAAACCTTGCAGTTCTGCCATCTGACTTCGGTCTTAAAATTCGGCCAAGTCGTTGCGCCTCTTCCTGGCGCGAACCAAATGTTCCTGACACCTGAATTGCAATCGTCGCATCTGGTAGATCGATTGAGAAGTTGGCAACTTTAGAAACTACCAAGCATTTGATTTCGCCAGTTCGATATAGATTAAATAAACGCTCTCGCTCTTTTATTGGTGTGTCACCTTTAATAAGTGGAACGCCGAGTTCAGCGCTTAGTGCATCAAGTTGGTCAATATATTGTCCGATAATTAAAACTTGCTCTTCACTGTGCTGCTTTGCAAGTGCAATTGCAACCTTGCGCTTTGTTGCAGTCGTTGAACAGAAACGATATCGATCCTCTGGTTCGGCAGTTGCATAATTTAGACGTTCATCTTCAGTTAAGTTAACTCGTACTTCAATACAATCAGCAGGAGCAATATAACCTTGGGCTTCAATCTCTTTCCAAGGAACATCAAATCGCTTAGGTCCAATTAATGAAAATACTTCGCCCTCCATTCCATCTTCTCTGACCAGTGTTGCAGTTAAACCAAGTCTTCTCCGAGATTGGATGTCTGCGGTGAATCTAAAGATAGGTGCTGGAAGCAGATGAACTTCATCATAAATAATTAGGCCCCAGTCAATTGCATCAAAGAGATCTAAGTGGGCATAAACACCTTGCTTGCGGGTTGTCATGACTTGATAGGTAGCAATTGTTACGGGACGAATCTCTTTCTTAGACCCAGAATATTCACCGATTTCATCTTCATGCAGCGTGGTTCGCTTTAATAGTTCGTCGCGCCATTGTCTTGCCGCAATTGTGTTTGTAACAAGAATTAAAGTAGTGGCTTTCGCATGGGCCATCGCGGCTGCTCCAACAATAGTTTTTCCGGCGCCACACGGCAGAACAACTACTCCAGAGCCACCATGCCAGAAGCCTTCAGCGGCAAGCTCTTGATACTTTCTAATGCTCCAACCGTCTTGGACCAAATCAATTTCATGATGTTCGCCATCTACATACCCCGCAAAGTCTTCCGCCGGCCAGCCAAGTTTTAATAGCGCTTGCTTAAGAAAACCACGCTGTCCAGGATGAACAACAATTGTTTCGGCATCTAACTGCAGCCCCAGCATCGGTGCGACTTTCTTGCCCCTAGTAACTTCTTTAAGAACCGCTGGATCATGTGAAACTAAAACCAAGCCGTGGACTGGATGAGCTTCGAGTCTAAGCCGACCATAACGAGACATGGTCTCAGCAACATCTACAAGCAGTGCATGTGGAACCGCAAACCTAGAGTATTTAAGAAGTATGTCTACAACTTGCTCTGCATCGTGTCCGGCTGCACGTGCGTTCCATAGGCCAAGCGGGGTTAAACGGTAGGTGTGAATATGTTCTGGAGATTTTTCGAGTTCTGCAAAAGAGGCAATTGCACGACGACAGTCATCACTTAGTGGATGATCAATATCTAGAAGGAGGGTTTTATCACTTTGAACAATTAACGGGCCATCAGTCACGAATTAATTCCTTAATAAAAGCAGTTAGGAGTTTTACTCGCGACGGGATTGAAGAGAGCAATATTTGTTCGTGCGGGGCATGTGCACCATCTCCCACGGCACCAAGACCATCTAATACGCGAGCTCCTGCAGCCGCAGCAAAATTTCCATCGCTTGCGCCACCTACAGATGCTTGGCCTATTGGCTCCATGCCGATTTCACATGCTACTTTCTCTAAAATTTCATAGAGCTCGGCTGTTGAAGAAGTTTCTAGTGGTGGCCGATTTATTCCACCTATCACTTCCAACTTTGCTTCTGGATGTGCAGCTGAAAGTTTTTTCATTGCCGAATCAATTCGGATTAATTCCTCGCTAGCGAATGAGCGAATATCAACATCAAGAGTTGCAAGTGCCGGGACGGTATTTGTTGTTGTGCCAGAATGCATAACAGTTGGAACAACAGTTGTTCCAAACTCTGGGTTTGCTAGCTTCGCAACCTCAATAACTATTGCAGCTATCTCAGTTGTTGCATTTATTCCCTTTTCAGGTTCCAAGCCAGCATGTGATGCTCGGCCATGGAGCGCAATTTGATACATCGATGTGCCTTTTCGGCCAGTTTTAACCTTGCCATTTAGCGATGCTTCCAAAACCAGAACTGCACGTGCAGATTTTGATACCCGCTCGATTAGGGCTTTAGAACTCTGGCTTCCGAGTTCTTCATCCGTAGTTGCAATTATCGCTACCTTTGAAGCTGCGTTAGGGATTTCCTTAACTGCATAAATAGCTTGCAGAAAGCCAGCTTTCATATCGAAGATTCCCGGACCCTTTGCAATATCACCAGAAACACTCCATGTTGGAAGATATGAACCTTTAGGCCAGACCGTATCTAAGTGACCCAGCACAACGATTTCGGGGCTCTTGCTTCCCCACCAAAAAACTGGACGATTATTCTCTTCAAATAACTGAGCAGCGGGCACTAAATTTTCATCTGCAATTTGAATGGCAAGTTCTACAACTCCATGACAGGCTGCAAGATCTTCACTTGGCGATTCAAATTCAACAAGCTTCTTCAAATCTTCGATGATTGCCATGGGATAAGTCTGCCTTACTTCGCTGGACTGACGCCGGTGATTCTCGGTATCCGAAAGCTCTGCATCTCGCCAGTTGCATGATCTCTGGCGATTAAAGTGCCCAAGGAGATAGAGATTGGATCGATAAGCCTATTGGAAACCCCGCCATTTGTATCTGCGTAGCCGATTGTCAGGCTTGCTTGCTCTTCAATATATTGATGCAACAAATCCAGAGTTTCATTTGCGGTTGTTCTAGGAACTTCGCGTGGCTTATGTGAGCTTGCCTTCTCTCCAGTTCGAAGGGTACGAACTGCCGCTTTGATAACAATTTCACTAGGAGCTGAAGTTTCGCTAATAATTCTTGGAGGCTTCGGACGTGATTTCGCTCGACGAATTGCAGGTGCTGAAATCAAAATTCCACCAGCGTTCTCTGCAGCTGGAAGATAACTAGCTTCGCGAAGCGTCGCGATAACATCGCCAGCTTCAAAGTCACAGACCAGCACTTGTGGCGCTAACTTACGGAAGCGAAGTGATTCCAATTTTTTGTCATGCAAAATTTGTGTCAATAGACCTTCATCTTCGCAACGAATATAGGTCTGTGCCATACCGACTCGCAGTCGGCCATGACGTTTAGCAACATCATTGATTAAGTATTCAAGTGGTTGGGGGACTGGTGTTTTAGAAGTTTTCTTTAGGAAATCTTTTATCTGTTCTCCGGTTTGACCATGATCTAAACCTCTACGAATTGATCCTTCGCTGAAGCGGTAAACCGAAGCACCACCACGACTTTCGATATCTGCGATTGTTCCAATCATGTTTGCAAGTTCAACTGTTAATGGCCCAGGTGCTATTGCACTGTTATCAGCCTGAATCAAAATGTGATCAACTGGTTTTGGTAATGCGCGCTCTACACCAAGTTCATCGGATCCATTTAGAAAAGCGATACCAAATTCGGAGAGTGCGCCCTGGCCGGTTAGTCCCAACCATTCGGCTTCGCGAAGTGTCCATTCAATATATTCTGCATTAAATCGCTGTGGCATCTGCCAAGCAATAATTTCCTGCAAGTTCTTTATTACTGGATCGGACTCTAGATTTTTCGCTAAAATGTTTAAGGTAACTTTACGCATCGATGAAATGCCAGCACGATCAAGCTCTGGACCGAGAGGTGCAATATTTTTCTCACCAACCTTTCCGGATAAACCACTTACTCGAGAGGTTTCAAGCCACAGACTTACAAGTGAGCTCCATCGCTCTTCAAGTGATCTAGACATCCAAATATCAAAGGAATTTGTGGGCAAGATTTGGTCATCTGGATCAATAACTATGAGTCCGCCTAAGTAAAGAACTTCAGCAACAAAGGCAACGCAATTTTCAGCAATCCCTAAGTGATCTGCACTGCGCTTTAGATCTCTAATTCCAAGTCCACCAGAACGTAGTGCGATTGGTGGCTCGTCAGACCAGTGATGTGCGAGTTCTTCACACCACCGCAGAAAGTTTGAAATATTTGCAATCGCAGCACGATCTATATCTTTCTGCTTACGTGCAGTCCCAACGAAGCTAACCGCTTTTGGTGAATATTCCTTGAAGACTTTTCCGCCACGTAAATGCATTCCAACTTCCCGAGGCAAGACAACAGTCTTTGAATCCATTACTGCTAAATAATCGTGCTCTAGCAACCATGCAATAGATTTACCGGGCGCTTTTATATTTCCAACCTGCCCGCGAGGTGGCCCCCAAGTTAAGCGTTCGAGAACTGCGGCTGAATCAACCGGAAGATCCGCTAGCGCCTTAAAATCAAACTTTTTCATTGAACGTGGCCCGAGGCCAGCTGGTTCATCGCCTATTAATTGGCCTAAATTTCCAGGCAATCTAAATTTGGTCCCATCTTTATAAACAAGAGCAGCAGCCCAAAGCCGCAGTAATTCTTCACCAGCTTCTGGAACGGACACTGAAAGTAACTCTGATTTAGAAAAAGGTTGCGTCAAGGTGCTAGCAGATGTCAAAACTTCTAACTGAAATTTATTTAGTGACTCAAGTGCGCGCATCAAACTTGGAGTTGAATTTGCACGAGCCGATAGCGCTGATAAATCTGTTGGCACCGGAGAGAGCAAATCTGGGCGCACCGCAAATAACTGTGCGATTGCATCATCGCTGCGGGCACGCAATTCATCAGCAAAAGAGTTAACAGACATAAGTGTCCTACTTTACCGAGTTTTAGAAGCTACCTCGACCGAAATCTTCTAGGGGATAAGAAAGTTAAAACGGCGGCAAACCTCGCTAGGAGCGGTCCGAAAATGGCTTTAATTGCCCGCGCTCTGCGAAAATCATGAATTGGCCAGTTATCTCTAATTGCTCGAATTTGTAGCAAGGTATCTGGGTTAATTGCTGCTGGATTTCCAACTGCAGTTAAAAGTGGAAAATCATTATGGCTATCTGAATACGCATAAGAATTTGCAAGATCGATTCCACTAATTTCTGCTAACTCTCGGACTGCGACTGCCTTCTGTTTTCCATGTAATAAGAGGCCAATCATCTTTCCGGTGTAAACCCCATCTTTTACTTCAGCTTTAGTTCCAAGCGCTCCTGTGAAACCTAATCTCCTTGCAATCAAGACAGCCATATCTTGTGGGGCTGCAGTTACTAACCAGACCTCTTCGTCATTTGCCAAATGTTGATTTGCAATTTCAATTGTTCCCTGCCAAAGGGCAGGTGAGACGAATTCATCATAAATTTCCGAGCCAATAGCTTCAATCTCTTTAACGCCATGTCCGCCGATGAAGTCACATGCTGCATTCTGAAATTTTGCTATTTCTTCTTGCATCTCAGCACCCGTTAAGCGATATCTTAGATTTGCCAGAACGAAGGCTGAAATATCGCGCTTACTAAAGAATCCTCTTTGATACATCCCGCGACCGAGAAAGAAAATTGTTGAACCACGAATAATTGTGTTGTCGACATCAAAGAAGGCAACTCGTTTGCCATGATTCGTCATGACCCAACCTTAGCGTTCAAGTTATGATTGGCTCATGATTCGAGCGATTCACGTCTTGCGACACGGAGAGGTTGAGAATCCAGAGAAGATTCTTTATGGACGTCAACCAGGATGGCGGTTATCTTCTCGTGGCCAAGAGATGGCGCAAGTAGTTGCAGATTGGAGTTCTAATTTAGATTTGGGAGCAATACATGCTTCGCCACTTCAACGGGCACAGGAAACTGCAGCCCCAATCGCAGCGAAACATAATTTACAGATAAAAACTGATGACAATTTAATCGAAGCTGCAAATATTTTTGAAGGCAAGAAATTCGAATTAGGAAGCGGCGTGCTTAGACACCCTTCATCATGGTGGCATCTTCGCAATCCAGCAAAACCTTCATGGGGCGAGCCCTACACCGAACAGATAGAGCGGATGCTTGCAGCAGTCTTTGCAGCGCGCGATGCAGCAAATGGCAAAGATGCGCTAGTTGTTTCTCACCAATTACCAATTTGGATTCTGCGCTCTGCCGTGGAAGGCCGGAGACTTTTACATGATCCAAGAAAACGAATCTGCACTCTCGCTTCAGTGACCTCTCTACATTTAGATGACGAAGGAATGATTGGTGGCGTTTCATACTCCGAGCCAGCTAAACATTTGTTACCTGCAAAATGAAATTAATTTTTGCGCTCGCAGCAGTTTTAGCGCTAACGTCCTGTTCAACTGGTGGGACTTCAAGCAACAGTGAGAGCGCTTATGTTTCTGGCGATGGATCTGCAATTGTTCTTAATGAATCAGAGAGAATTAAGGCACCTCAAATGTCTGGTGAAACTCTCGACGGTGGTAATTTCACCTCTACACCGGGAGTAATAACCGTAGTTAATGTCTGGGCTTCATGGTGCTCACCTTGCAGAGCAGAGGCGCCCACTTTAGAAGAATTTGCTAAGAATAATCCTAAGATTCAGTTCGTTGGAATTTTGACTAGAGACAATTTGAGTTCAGCTCAGAGCTTTGTGGAACGATTTGGGCTCACATACCCAACTCTTATTGATGATGCAGTAATTGCTAGCTTCCGAGGATCACTTCCAGCTAATGCAATTCCAACAACAATTGTGATTGATACAGATGGTCGAGTAGCGGCAAGGATTAGTGGCCAAGTAACAGTTGCCACAATGAGAGATGTATTAGAAAAAGTATCAGGAAGTGCAGTAAATGTTTGATTTCTTCGTAGATATAATTTTTGATGGCAATCTATTAATAGCATCGGCTGTTGCAATCATCGCCGGCCTAATTTCATTTGCCTCTCCTTGTGTGCTCCCGCTTGTTCCTGGTTATTTAGCTTATGCAGCAGGCATGACAGAGGTAAGAAGTAGGGGTCGGGTAGCTCTTGGATCAACTCTCTTTGTTCTAGGATTCTCTACTCTTTTCATTACCTATGGTGCAATATTTGGTTCACTTGGATCAAAGATTTCAAGCAATTCAACTGCGATTTCCATTGTTCTAGGACTACTGACTATTGCAATGGGAGTAATCTTTTTATTTAATCAGAAGTTTTATCGCTCTTTTAAACCGGTCTGGAAAGTCCGTGCCGGGCTTGCCGGTGCACCAATTCTCGGTTTCCTCTTTGGGGTCGGATGGACGCCATGTATTGGGCCAACACTCGCCGCTGTGCAGACGCTTTCATTTCAGGAATCGAGCGCACTTCGTGGTGCGATCTTAAGTTTCGCCTACTGCAGCGGACTTGGCTTCCCATTCATTCTTGTGGGTGTATTTTTCGATAAATCTAATCGACTAAGAAAATTCATCTCCCGTCACGGAAATTATCTGACACTAATTGGCGGTATCTTCCTAATTTTGATTGGTATTTTACAAGTCACAGGTTTATGGGCGGATGCCATGAATTCAATCCGCGGTTATATTTCAGATTTTGCGCCGGTGATATAAATGACCACAAATATTGAGCTTGATGCTCGCTCTTCGTTTCGTTGGCTGTGGCGACAGCTCACAAGCATGCGCACCGCTCTTATTCTGCTCTTATTATTAGGAGTCGCCGCAATCCCAGGCTCGCTATTTCCGCAGCGAACTCAGAATCCACTCGCGGTAAATGATTACTTCAAGAGCAGCCCTGGAACCGCTAAATTCCTTGATCAACTTCAAATGTTTGATGTGTATAGCTCGCCCTGGTTTAGTGCAATTTATATTCTGCTCTTTATTTCGCTAATTGGCTGCGTTCTACCAAGATCCTTCGAGCATCTAAAGGGAGCTCGGGCACAACCTTCACTTACCCCGAAGAATTTAAATCGTATGGAATTCCATACCGAAGCTGCTGAAGGAAGCCTTGATAGTGCCGAAGCTTGGTTACGCAAAAACCGTTTTCGAATTAGAAGAGATGAAAATTCAATTTCGGCTGAGAAAGGTTTCATGCGCGAAACTGGAAACTTGCTCTTTCACCTATCACTTATTTTGATTTTAATCGGAGTTGCATTGGGATCCTTCTTTGGGATGCGAGGCGATGCAATCATCAATGTTGGTGAACGATTCATAAACACCCCCACATCATATGATGTGATTTCATATGGGAAGCTGCAATCAGGAAATAATCTCACGCCATTTTCGGTCACTGCCACAGACTTTAAAGCAACTTATGATTTAGTAACAGGAACACCAAGTGATTTCAAATTATCGGTAAATACTGCAAGCCCAGTTGGCACTAAAGAGGTATCTCGAATCGTTAGAGTTAACTCGCCACTTACTTTTGGCACCACCAAAGTTTATTTGCAGGCAAATGGTTATTCGCCGCTTGTCACAGTTCGAGATAAGAGTGGTGACATTAAATTTCAAGGTGCGGTTATTTTCTTGCCACAAGATGGAAATTTAACTTCTATCGGCGCAATTAAAGTCCCAGATATGCAGCCACAAATTGGGTTTGTTGGATCCTTTGTACCGACTTATGAGAGGACTCCGGAGCGCGGATCATTCTCCTCATATCCTGAAGCCTTGGATCCACGGTTATTAGTTTCAATCTGGACCGGCGACCTTGGCTTGGATTCTGGTATTCCGCAATCTGTTTATCGGATAGACACAAGCGAGATGAAGCGAATCGGATTGAAAACGCTAAAGCTAAACGAGACCCATGATTTTGGTGATGGTTCAATCACATTCGAAGGTTGGACGCCATGGGTCAACCTGCAAATTGTTAAAGACCCAGGCAAGATATATGCATTGCTTGGTTCAATCTTTGCAATTCTTGGTCTATTGATGTCGCTCTTCACTAGATCTCGTCGTATTTGGATTAAAGAAGTTCAAAATAAATCAGGTGTTGAAGTTGCCGGACTTGCAAAGAATGCAGCACCAGGTCTTGAAAATGAAATTGCATCACTTGTTAAGAAGATGAAAGGATAGGCATATGAATTCTTCAGATTATGCATATCTATCTAACTATGGTGTTTACTCCGCGATGGTGCTATTTGCTGTTGCGTTTTTAGCCCATGCGATTGATGTTGGATTTTCAGTTCGCAATATAGAAGAGAAGACCCAATTAGATTTCTCACGAACTAAGCGAATTGGTGATATCGGGACTGTAATGATTGTTCTCGCCTTCGTTGCGCTACTTGTTGCTGTTATTTTTCGGGGAATCTCGGCCCAGCGAGTTCCTTGGGGAAATATGTATGAGTTTTCGATTACCGGTGCTCTAGCCTTTACGGGCGCCTATCTTTATGCGCTCTGGAAATATAAAATTAAGTGGCTTGGTCTTCCAGTCGCAATAGCAGTTCTCTTGACATTAGGAACTGCAATTTCAATTCTTTATGTGCCAAGTGCACCACTTGTCCCAGCTCTTAAATCAGCCTGGTTAGTTATTCACGTATCTACTGCAATTATTTCTGGTGGAGTCTTTCTACTCGCAAACTGTATTTCTGCAACTTATTTAGTTTTAGATAGATATGAGAGCAGAGGCGCACGTCCAGTTTGGGCTTTAAAACTGCCGGCACTTGAAACACTTGATCAACTTGCTTATCGACTCGTTGCATTTGTTTTTCCACTCTGGACATTTTCAGTTATTGCGGGTGCAATCTGGGCCGAGGCCGCTTGGGGTCGATATTGGGGATGGGATCCAAAAGAAACTTGGGCCTTCATCACTTGGGTTGCCTATGCCGCTTATCTGCATGCACGTGTAACTGTTGGATGGCGTGGCCGCAAAGCTGCCTGGCTATGTTTATTCGCCGGCTCAACGTTCCTATTTAATTACATATATATAAATATTTGGGGAACTGGCAAACATACCTATAGCGGGCTTTAGAGCTTTCGCAAGAAATCGGGATCGTCATCTGGTGGAATTATCTTCCTACGGCCGCCTCGTCCAGGTCCTGGATTTCGCTTAGGTTTACCAATTACAAACCAAGAAATTGCACCTATTGAGGAGAATAAAAATATTATTAAGAGCCAAGCCCACTTTGGTAATTTACGAACTTCCTCTTGAGGGGTTCGAGCGCAGTCAAAGAAGGCATAGAAAGTGAGAGCTAGTAAAGCGACGGTAATCAGGAGGCGCATGGGAAGAGTTTAAACCTTTGTAATCATTAGCGCGAGCGTTATCAACAGCGCAGTCAGCAATTGAAGCTCGCCAGCCTTACCGAGCAGTGGAATCAATCTGGCACCAAGGGCCCCACCAGTTATTCCCCGAATAAGTAGGTAATAAAAAGGTGCAGTAGCCAGAACAATTAGTGCCCAAGGCGTAATCACTGATGCTGCAACACTGGCAACGAAGGAGATCAATAAGAAGAGAATCAATAGAATCCGAGCGTTAGCGTCCCCCAATCTAACTGCCAAGGTTTTCTTTCCGACCATTTCATCCTTGGGCCGATCTCGCAAATTGTTTAATCCAAGAATTGTGCAAGATAAGGCGCCCATTGGAATCGCAAGCAAGAACGCCTTCCAAGAAATCTCCTGGGATTGCGCAAAGTAAGAGCCCATCGTTGCTACCAGGCCAAAGAAGATAAATACCGAAACTTCGCCAAATCCTTGATAACCGTATGGCTTCTTGCCTCCGGTATATGTCCAACCCGCAATAATTGCTAGTGCTCCAACTAAAATTAAAAAAGGAGATGTTCGAATTGAGAGAAACAACCCACAAATTGCGGCAAACAGATAACTAAGGATTGCAGCATTCTTTACGGAAGTTGCACTCTTTAAACCACTTGCGACAAGGCGCACAGGTCCAACTCGGGCCTCATCAGTGCCTCGGATTCCGTCGGAATAATCATTTGAATAATTCACCGCTATTTGAAGCAATAAACTGACACCTAATGCAAGAAGCGCATTTACCCAGTTGATATCTCTTCCATCAGAATTGATAAGAGAAGTTCCTATTAAAACTGGAGCTATAGCAGCTGGAAGTGTGCGCGGTCTGGCACCCGCGATCCAAGTATTCATCTTCTTATCTTTGCTTATCTATGAATATTTGGCTGGCTTTGACACGGTCTGGTTTGCCAATTCCAATTTCAGGAATTTGCGTCATAACTAAGAATTCTTTTGGAACAAATTGCTTTCCTAATGTAGTTTTCAAAAGTTCTGAAAGGTGATCGAAATCAATCTCACTATTAGCAATCAGGCAGATTTTTTGGCCCCATTCAGCATCAGGGATTGCAGTAGCTAGAAATCTTGTGTTAGGAAAGCCAGCACTTAATTCATTTTCAATTGCAAAAAGTGAGACATTTTCGCCACCGGTAATAACTACATCATCAATTCGGCCTATCACTTCGATTTCATTATTCTTGATTTTCCCAAGATCGCTCGTAATAAACCAACCATCCTTGAAGTGCTGCGACCAAAGTTCCTGATTATCTTCATAGCCGCTTGCAAGTATTGGCCCCTTAATTTTTAATCGGCCAGATTCATCAACCATTACTGAGACACCTGTTAGCGCTCTCTTGTTATAAACACAGCCACCAGATGTTTCAGTCATTCCATATGTGGTGACTACCGATATTCCGGCCTTCGATGCTGCCTCTAAAAGTATTTTACTTGCTGGGCTTCCACCAACTAATACCGACTTACATCCTTGCAAGTGCGCTAATAATTTTTCATCCCCAAAAAGAGCACGGTGTAATTGAGTCGGAACAATTGCGGTGTAATCAGCTCTTTCATCTGCTCCCACAACTTCACTTCCAAGTTTTAGCGCTCGGGTCAAGACATTTACTCCGGCAATATGGTTTATAGGTAGAAGCAACGACCAGACATCGCCAGGCATTGCGCTAACTCGTTCATTTGATAATTGAGCTGATGTCGAAACTGCATCTATAGCGAGAATGACGCGCTTTTTAATTCCTGAAGATCCAGTTGTGTTTACGATGACTTGGGTTACTTCTCCTTGCCCCATCGCCTCGGAAAGAGCACGCGTCAGCGCGGATATCTCCCATCGGAGCCCAATATCAATTACCGAAGTTTTCATGACCCGCGTAGGCTATCTATATATTTTGTAGGAGGAAATGTGAGTAAACCCTTTAAGCGCGAGCCAGGCAGTCGGACCATTCCAAAATGGATTATCGGAAGTGGTGGCGAGGCTTTTTCAGACATTGTTTATGAAGTGGCCGAAGGTATTGCCAAAATTACAATCAACCGGCCAGAAGTGCGCAACGCATTTCGCCCGCAAACACTCTTCGAATTACAAGAAGCTTTCTCATTGGCCCGCGATGATGATTCTGTTGGCGTCATTATTTTTACCGGTGCTGGCACCGAAGCGTTCTGCTCTGGTGGCGATATAAGTGTTCGTGGCGATGATGGTTATCTAGGAAATGATCCACTTGCGAAAAAAGGAATTGGCAGATTAAATGTTTTAGATTTGCAGATTCAAATTCGTAGATTGCCAAAACCAGTTGTAGCAATGGTTGCAGGGTGGGCGGTTGGTGGGGGACATGTTCTACACGTTGTCTGCGATTTAACTATTGCTGCTGTCAATGCAAAGTTTGGCCAGACCGGTCCGATGGTTGGATCTTTCGATGGTGGTTATGGCGCAGGTTTATTGGCTGCGCACATTGGCCAGAAGAAAGCTCGTGAAATTTGGTTCTTATGTCGTCAATATGATGCGACCGAAGCACTTGAAATGGGCTTAGTAAATACTGTTGTTCCAGTCGCTGAACTTGAAGCTGAAACAGTTTCTTGGTGTCGTGAAATGTTAAGACATTCACCAATGGCGCTTCGATTACTGAAAGCTGGATTAAATGCGGCAGATGATGGACTAGCTGGTGTGCAACAACTTGCTGGCGATGCAACACTTCTGTTTTATATGACCGAAGAGGGCCAAGAAGGCCGAGATGCATTTAAAGAGAACCGCGAACCAAATTTCAATAAATTTCCAAAGCGTCCGTAATAAATAATGTGGCACTTAGATAAGGTCTTTAACGATCTAACTATTGTTGCCATACCTACTCGCACTAATTTTCGCGGCATAAATATTCGCGAAGCAGCGCTCTTTCGTGGACCAGCGGGGTGGGGCGAATTCTCACCTTTTACTGAATATTCTGATGTGCAATCTGAACCTTGGTTAAATGCAGCGTTAGAAGGTGCCTATATTTCTTGGCCAAATTTAGAGCGAAATTCAATCGGCATAAATGCAACGCTTCCCAAAGTAGAAATAGATCGAGTCCCCGAAATACTGAATAGATTTCCAGGTGCAAAAACCGTCAAGATAAAGATTGACGATTTTGAGAACGACAGTGAATTGGTTGAAGCAGCACTTGATTTCAATCCAGATTTTAAAGTTCGTTTAGATGTCAATGGTGGCTGGGATCTTCAAACTGCACTTCTAAATCTCTATAACTTCTATCTGCGATTTGGCAAAGTATTTGAATACATTGAGCAGCCTTGCTTGCGAATCGAAGATTTGAAGGAGCTAAAAAAAGAGATTCCAATGAAGATTGCAATTGACGAATCAATTAGGCAGGCGCTTTCAAGTGATTTCTCAGATGCTAAAGAATTTGCCGATGTCGCAATTATTAAGTGGGCGCCGTCTGGTGGCATAAAAAGCGCCAATAAGTTAATCGAAAAGATCGGCTTACCAGTGGTTATTTCTAGCGCTTTAGATACTGGGATTGGAATTTCACATGGACTTGCCCTAGCTGCAAGTCAGAGTGATCAATATTTTGATTGCGGGTTGGCAACAACTTCACTGCTTGAAAGCGATGTTGTAAGCCCGCCAATTGAGATAACTGCTGGCACTATATTGGTTAGTCGAACAGCACCTGACGAGAAACTCGTCGCCAAATACTTGGCTTCTGCCGACCGTAGACTTTGGTGGCAGAATCGGATTGAGAGAATTTGGGAATCTGGATTTGGCGAAAGGTGGCAGAGTGAGCAGCTCAACTGATCTTGCCCGCCAGACCGTCCGCAAATTGATTGAATTCGGAGTAAGTGAATTCGTAATTTCTCCAGGATCTAGAAATGGGCCACTCTCGATTGCTCTACAAGAAGCAAATTCGCGCGGGATAATCGAACTGCATATTAAATTAGATGAACGAGGTGCCGCTTTTTATGCGCTTGGGATTTCTAAAGCAACCGATAGACATGTCGCAGTAATCTGCACCAGTGGCACTGCTGCTGCCAACTTTCACCCCGCACTTCTCGAAGCGTGGCATGCAACCAATAAATTGATCGCAATCACTGCAGATCGACCAGAACGCTTACGCAAAACTGGAGCAAATCAGACAACAGATCAAGTTGGAATGTTTCCAAATATTCCGGCATTTGATTTAGTGCCTGGGGCTAACTTCGAATTAGGTAATGGCCCGACCCATTTAAATATTCAATTTGATGAGCCCCTGCTGCCAAATGATTCAAATGATTGGTTAAGCGGGTTGCATGTTAATCCTCAAGATAAAACCAAAGAAACTGCAAAATCTTTAACAGTTACTGGAAATGGTCTGATTGTTATCGGCCATGATCGAGGAACACTTAACGCCTCTGAAATTTCTAAGTTTATTGAGACCTCAGGGCTGCCAGTGATTTCTGAGGATCCTTTGACATTCCCAAATTCAATAAGTCATGCAAGTGCATTTTTGAGCGACGAGGTCATTCGAAATTATTTAAAGCCAGATTTTGCAATTGTTATTGGTCGAACAACGCTTTCTCGAAGTATAAATAGCTTTCTGACTCTTGCTGAAAAAACTTATGTAATTGATCCCAGAATTTCCACTATTGATACGAAACGTACCGCTTCCCAGATGTTTTTTACGATTCCAAAACTTGAGATTTCAACGCTAAATCCAACTTGGATTTCAGATTGGAACGAAATCTCAAAGCTAGCAACGAAAGTTATTGATGAAGATCAAAGTTGGAGCGAGCAGAACGCTCTGCGGACAATCGCAGCAGGTGTGCCAGCTGGTTCAGCGCTTTTTGTTGGATCCTCTCGCCCAATTAGAGATATCGAAGCTTTTGCTAAACCCCGTGATGGAATTGATGTTTTTGCAAATCGTGGGCTCGCAGGAATCGATGGCAATCTATCTACGATTTTCGGTATTTCAAATAGTTTCGAACGCACCTATGCGGTCATCGGTGACTTAACTTTTCTACATGATCTAACAGCCTTACTTGCACCGCCAACAAATAATCTAACAATTTTTATCATTGACAATAATGGTGGTGGGATTTTCTCAACTCTGCCACAATCTGGCGTTCCTGGATTCGAGGAAATTTTCGCTACTCCACAAAATCAAGATCTTGCCAAAATCATTTCAAGCTTTCAAATAAGCGTGACCAAAGTAAAAACTGCCTCTGATTTGAATTTTACTTTTTCTCAGAATAATCCTGGATTAAATTTTGTTATTGTGGAAGTTCCAGACCGGGAATCTATGGCAACTAATTTGGCGAAGACTTACTCTCGCATTTCAAGTGCGGTTCGCATTGGACTCAATTTAGCCTGACTCTCGGCTAATTCATCTTCCGGATTCGACCCAGCAACAATTCCACAACCACTAAAAATGCGCATAGATTTTTGATCTTCTGATAGTTCACCAGTTCGAAGTGCAATTCCAATCTCACCATCACCTCTTGTATCTACCCAGCCAACTGGCCCGGCATATCGACCACGATTCATCTCTTCTAATTCATTGATAACAGCGGTAGCTTTTTCAGTTGGTGTTCCGCAAACAGCAGCCGATGGATGAAGCGAAGCTATCAAGGTAAAGATGTCAACCGGAGTCGTTGCATCGTTAACTACTCCAGTTACATCTGTAGCCAAGTGCATTACATTCGCTAGGTGTAGAACAAATGGTGATTCTGGAACATTTGTTGATGAACAGTAAGGCGCTAAGGCATCAGCCACTGATCGAACTGCATATTCGTGCTCCTCTAAATCCTTAGAAGATTTAGCAAGTGAGGCAGCTAGCCCTAGATCTTTTGCTTCATCGCCAGATTTTCTAATAGTTCCAGCCAAAATTCTCGAGGTAACCAATGACTTATTTAAGCGAACCAAAAGTTCAGGTGTAGCCCCGATTAAATTAGCAACCATAAAGACCCAGGTTGAAGGGTAATTCCTACTTAGATAAGTGATTAAGTTTCGCTTTGAAATGACTTCAGTATTTCTGGCAATGAGATCTCGTGCTAAAACAACCTTTTCAAGATCGCCATTCTTAATTTTGGAAACTGCATTTGCAACACTTTCTTTCCAGGCAACATCATTGAGCGCCCCGGATTCAAAGAAAATTTCGCCAATAGATTTTGAACCTTTAAAGTCAGAAATTGTTGGCGAGCTCTTATCGCCAATCCAAGTAATCCAAGATTTATCTCCTCGTTTTCCAATGATTATCTCTGGGATGACTAATTTCGATTCTTCTGCAGAATCAAAAGAAAATGATGAGAAAAGAATTGGACCAGTTCCACTGCCATGAACGCTATTTTCTATCTTCAGAGTTGCAAGCTGTTCGTGCCACCACTTTCTGGCATCCGCAAAACGATTCTTACCTTTGACGCTGGTGCCTCTCCATTCACCGAAACCGATTAAGCCATCGCCACCACGAATCCATGAAGTAGTGAGCTCTAATTCTGTGGCTGCTAACTCGAGCGCTGGATGCTCGCCAAGGAGTTCAGTTGTTATATTTATCGGCACGATTAATCAATAACTTAATTATGAACGCTTTGCAACATATTTCCATACTGCAGGAAGTGCAGTGCTGGCAATTGCAATCTTGATGATCTCACCAAATATAAAAGGTGTAAAACCTTTTTCAAAAGTCCAGAGCCAGCTTTGACCCGTATATTGATTTAGCCAGAGAAGTCCGATTGCAAAAATAATTAAATTTCCAATAATCATTGTTGGGATTACGGTATTTATTTTCTGATCCCATTTGCGGCCAGCGAGAGCGCCAAGTACAAGTGAAGAAATCAACATTCCAACCAGGTAACCGCCAGTTGGACCCACAATTCGCTCTATTCCGCTAGTTCCAGAAGAGAAAATTGGCGCACCAGCCATGCCCATTAAAAGATAGAAAGCAACTGTGCTAAATCCAAGTCCAGCGCCATATGCAGTTCCGAGTAACAAAACTCCGAGGGTTTGTCCGGTGAATGGAACTGGAGAGCCGGGAATTGGAAAAGCAATTTGAGCCATCACGGCGAGGAAAACGGTTCCGGTAAGAATCAAAGAAATTTGTGATGCCACTGTAGAGCGAGTGATAAACGCAGATTTAAGGGTGCTTACTTGTGAAACCTGAACCACTTGACCAACCTCGATTCCTTTTAATTTGTGGTCGGAGCCTACTACCACGAGAATATACGCGTGAGTAGAGCTGATTTAGGTAAGGAACCCGAAGAGGTTTCGGCAATGTTCGATGGCGTTGCCCGTCGATATGACTTGCTTAATGACCTGCTAAGCCTTGGGCGCACCAAAGCCTGGCGCAAAGTTGCCACCTCGATAATTGCGCCAAAATCAGGAATGCGAATTTTAGATATTGCCGCTGGAACTGGATCTTCAAGTCGACCACTAGCTGATGCCGGAGCAGAAGTAATCTCATTAGATTTTTCTAAAGGAATGTTGGAAGCTGGTCGTAAGCGCCATCCAGATTTAACATTTATGCAAGGTGATGCGCTCGCACTTTCATTTAAGGAAAATGAATTTGATGTAACAACAATCTCTTTCGGATTACGAAATACAGCTGACACAAGTAAAGCGCTACAAGAATCTTTTCGGGTTTTAAAATCTGGTGGGCGAGTGGTGGTTGTTGAATTTTCCCAACCAACTAATCGAATTTTTCGAACAATCTATCTTCGCTATTTGATGCGCGCACTTCCGACGGTCGCAAAAAAAGTGTCATCTAATCCCGGCGCATATGTTTACTTGGCCGAATCTATTTTGGCCTGGCCCAACCAAAATGGACTTGCAGAATTAATGAAGAGGGCAGGTTTTGGAAGCGTCCAATGGAAAAACTTAACCTTCGGTATCGTCGCTATTCATACGGGAGTAAAACCGTGATTGATGCCACAACTCCTACAAGCCCTGCGGATTCACATTTACAAATTGTGACCTATAACGCCTAAACCCGTAGACTCTCTTACCGTGAACCCATACGTACCGATCCTGGTAATTGGCGCAATTGGCTTCGGCTTCGCAATTTTCTCAATCGTTGCAGCTGCAGTTACTGGTCCAAAGCGTTATAACCGGGCAAAAGTTGAAGCTTATGAGTGCGGTATTCAACCCTCTCCACAAGCGGCTGGTGGTGGGCGTTTCCCAGTTAAATACTTCTTAACTGCAATGTTATTTATTATTTTTGATATTGAAATTGTTTTCCTTTATCCATGGGCAGTAACTTTTGATCAGCTAGGACTATTCGGCTTAGTCGAAATGGTTATTTTTATTGCAACAGTTTTTGTTGCATATATCTACGTTTGGCGCCGCGGCGGATTGGAATGGGATTAAATCAATGGGCCTAGAAGAGAAATTACCAGCAGGCTTTGCCCTCACCTCAGTTGAAAAACTTGCAGGATATATGCGCAAGAATTCACTCTGGCCTGCAACATTTGGTCTTGCATGTTGCGCAATCGAGATGATGGCATTTGGTGGCGGTCGCTACGATGCTGCGCGATTTGGAATGGAAGTTTTTCGAGCATCACCTCGCCAAGCAGATTTAATGATTGTTGCTGGTCGAGTTTCAAATAAGATGGCGCCAGTTCTTCGCCAAATTTATGATCAAATGGCTGCACCAAAATGGGTAATTGCAATGGGTGCATGTGCATCTTCTGGTGGAATGTTTAACAATTATGCGATTGTGCAAGGCGTTGACCACGTAGTTCCAGTTGATATTTATCTGCCAGGTTGTCCACCTCGTCCAGAAATGTTGATGGATGCAATTTTGAAATTGCATGAACATATCGGCAGTGAAAAACTTGGTGTAAACCGCGAGCAAATTATTCGAGAAGTTGAAGCCGCAGCACTTGCCGCAAAACCAACTCATCAGCTAAAAGGCCTGCTTACATGAGCGAAAACATCGGAATGTTTGGCGCCAGCGGCTCCGGAGATACCTCAGGATTTGGCGGGCTAGTTCGTAGCGCTGCAAACTTTGGTTCAAGCGAGCGACCATATGGCAGCTATTTTGATGAAGTTGCAGACGAATTGGAGCGCGCATACCCAGAGTTCAGTGATGCGATTGAAAAAGTTATTGTCGATCGCGGCGAACTTACCCTCCACATTAAACGCGAAAAGCTCTTTGAAACTGCCATGAAATTACGTGATACCGAATCACTGCGATTTGAAGTCTGTCTTGGAGTCAATGGCGTTCACTATCCAGAAGATAAGGATCGCGAATTGCATGCGGTTTACCCATTGCTTTCAATGACACATAATCGTCGGATTAGATTAGAAGTCAGTGTTCCTGATTCTGATCCACATCTTCCATCACTAGTAGAAGTTTGGGCCGGAAATAATTGGCACGAGCGCGAAACTTGGGACATGTTTGGAATTATCTTTGATGGCCATCCAGGTTTAACTCGGATCTTAATGCCAGATGATTGGCCAGGACATCCACAACGTAAAGATTATCCACTCGGTGGAATTCCAATTGAATACAAAGGTGCAACTGTTCCTGCCCCATCTGAACGTAGGTCTTACCGATGACTCTTCACGACGCATACGCATCTGCAACCGAAACAACTGAAGGTCGCGTTTATTCAGTAACGGGTGGCGATTGGGATTCACTTGTAACCGAAATTGGTCAAACTAAAGAAGAACGCGTTGTTGTAAATATGGGCCCACAGCATCCATCAACTCACGGCGTGCTTCGTTTAATTCTTGAACTCGAGGGCGAAACAATTACTGAGGCTCGTGCTGGAATTGGTTATTTACATACCGGCATTGAAAAGAACACTGAATATCGCACTTGGACTCAAGGCGTTACCTTCGTGACCCGCATGGATTATTTGGCTCCAATCTTTAATGAAACTGCATATTGTTTAGGAGTAGAAAAACTTCTAGGAATCACAAATGATATTCCAGAGCGCGCAAGCCAGATTCGCGTTCTAATGATGGAGCTAAATCGCATCTCATCACACATGGTTGCTCTCGGCACCGGAGCACTAGAACTTGGCGCGCTTTCACCAATGATCTTTGCCTTCCGCGAACGTGAGAAAGTCTTAGATGTTTTCGAAATGGTCTCGGGTCTTCGTATGAACATGGCATATGTTCGTCCTGGCGGTGTTGCGCAAGATTTGCCAAAGGGCGCAGTTGCAAAGATTCGTGAGACTGTAAAAGAATTGCGCCACAACTTTAAAGATAATGAGAAGTTATTAGTTGGAAACACAATTTGGATGATGCGCACTAAAGGCATCGGATATTTAGATTTAGCTGGTTGCACAACTCTTGGAATTACCGGACCAGTTCTTCGTTCGGCTGGAATGCCATGGGATCTTCGCAAGACAGATCCTTACTGTGGTTATGAAGATTATGACTTCGATGTAATAACAACAGATACCTGCGATGTTTATGGTCGCTTCCTAATTCGGATGCAGGAACTTGAACAATCACTTCGAATTATTGAACAAGCCTGTGACAAGTTAGATAAAACTGAAGGTCAACCAGTAATGGTTGCGGATAAGAAGATTGCTTGGCCATCGCAGCTTTCAGTTGGAAGCGATGGAATGGGCAATTCGTTAGAACATATCCGCGAAATCATGGGAACTTCTATGGAATCACTTATTCATCACTTCAAATTAGTAACTGAAGGTTTCCGAGTTCCAGCTGGTCAGGTTTATGCAGCAGTTGAATCACCACGTGGTGAGACTGGAGTTCACTTGGTTTCTGATGGCGGAACTAGACCTTATCGAGTGCACTTCCGTGAACCTTCATTTAATAATCTTCAAGCAACTTCGGCAATGGCCGAAGGCGGAATGATCGCCGATGTTATTGGCGCAGTTGCATCAATCGATCCAGTTATGGGAGGGGTTGATCGCTAATGAACTTCACTCCTGATCAATTAAAAATTATGGATTCAATAATTGCCCGTTATCCAAGGTCGCGTTCTGCAGTAATGCCACTGCTTCACTATGTGCAGGCACTTGATGGATTCGTAACACCACGCGGAATCGAAAAGATCGCCGAATTACTTGATATTTCAACCGCTGAAGTAACTGCTGTTTCATCGTTCTATACCCAATATCGAACTGAACCTGCTGGCGAATATCACGTTGGTGTTTGCATCAATACCTTGTGCGCGGTTATGGGTGGCGACGCAATTTATGAGTCGCTAGAAAATCACCTTGGAATCAAGAATCATGAAACAACAACCGATGGCAAGGTTTCAATTGAAAGAATTGAATGTAATGCTGCCTGCGATTACGCACCTGTTGTTATGGTCAATTGGGAATTTTATGACAATCAGACTCCGCAGAGCGTTAAAGATTTAGTTGATAGTGCTCGCTCCGGAAATCCAACGGCTCCAACCCGCGGACCTAAAACTCTTCGCACCTGGAAGCAAAATTCAGAGGTTCTTGCTGGATTAAATGATGGACTTTCAAATGAAGGTGTAGCAGCGGGCGAAGCAACTCTGCTTGGATTACGAATTGCTAAAGGTGGGAAATAAATGAGCAAGTTAACTCCAGTCCTTTCAGCACACTGGGATGAGAAAGATTCATTCACAATTGAAGGTTATAAGCGCAATGGTGGATATAGCGCAGTAGCAAAAGCTTTGGCCATGGAGCCAGACGCTGTAATCACAATGATTAAAGATTCTGGGCTGCGTGGTCGTGGTGGCGCTGGATTCCCAACTGGAAGCAAGTGGGGATTTATTCCGCAGGGCGATAATAAAGAACACTACTTAGTTGTTAACGCAGATGAATCAGAACCAGGAACTTGCAAAGACATGCCACTTCTTCTTGCAAATCCACATGTTTTGGTTGAAGGAATAATTATTGGTTCATATGCAATCCGAGCAAATCACGCATTTATTTATCTTCGCGGCGAGGTCGTTCATGTCTATCGCCGTGTGCAACAGGCAATTGAAGATGCATATAAAGCCGGCTTACTCGGCAAGAATATTGGCGGCAAAGGTTTCGATCTAGAACTTACATTGCATGCCGGTGCAGGTGCTTATATTTGCGGAGAAGAAACCGCACTCCTTGACTCACTCGAAGGCTTCCGCGGCCAACCAAGATTGCGTCCACCATTCCCAGCAATTGCCGGACTTTATGCAAAGCCGACAGTTGTAAATAACGTTGAATCAATTGCATCTGTTCCTGCAATTATCAACAATGGCGTTGAATGGTTTCAAGCTATGGGAACTGAGAAGAGTAATGGTTTCACGCTTTACTCACTCTCCGGCCATGTCAATAATCCTGGACAATTTGAAGCACCACTTGGAATAACACTTCGTGAATTGCTGGAACTTGCTGGCGGTATCCGCACTGGTCACAAACTTAAATTCTGGACCCCAGGTGGTTCTTCAACTCCGATGTTTACAGATGAGCACTTAGATATTCCACTTGATTACGAGGGCGTATCGGCTGCTGGGTCGATGCTTGGAACCAAAGCACTTCAAATATTTGATGAAACAACTTGCGTAGTTCGTGCAACCTTGCGTTGGTGCGAATTTTACAAACACGAATCTTGCGGCAAGTGCACACCATGTCGTGAAGGAACTTGGTGGCTTGTTCAGATGCTTCAAGATCTTGAAGATGGCAAGGGAACTGAAGCAGATTTAGCCAAACTTCTTGATCTCTGCGACAATATCGCTGGTCGTTCATTCTGTGCTCTTGCAGATGGCGCGGTTGCACCAATCATCTCTTCACTTAAGTATTTCCGTGACGAATATTTGGCACATCAACGCAATGGTGGCTGCCCATTTGATCCAGTGGCTTCAACCCTATTCAAAACAGTAGGTGCATAAATGACGCCTGAGCAAGCGCTACTAGAAACTCAAACAGCTGTTGAAATGATTACAGTTGTAATTGATGGCTTTGAAGTAACCGTTCCAAAGGGAACTCTGGTAATTCGCGCAGCTGAGAAATTAGGAATTCAAATTCCACGTTTCTGCGATCACCCACTTCTTGAACCAGCAGGTGCTTGTCGTCAATGTTTAGTTGATATTGAAATTAACGGCCGTGCCTTTCCAAAGCCACAAGCTTCATGCACAATCCCAGTTGAGAACAACATGATTGTGAAAACCCAACTGACATCTCCGGTCGCTGAAAAAGCTCAAGCTGGAATCATGGAATTCCTTCTAATCAACCACCCACTCGATTGCCCAGTCTGCGATAAAGGTGGTGAATGTCCACTACAAAATCAGGCAATGAGCAATGGCCGTCCAGAATCTCGATTCGAAGGCGTCAAGCGAACATTTGAAAAGCCAATAGCAATCTCTTCTCAAGTTTTACTTGATCGCGAACGCTGTGTTCTTTGCGCTCGTTGCACCCGCTTCTCAGAACAAATTGCGGGCGACCCATTTATTACTTTGAATGAACGTGGTGCGCTACAACAAGTTGGAATTTACGAAGAAGATCCATTTGAGTCTTATTACTCTGGAAACACAGTTCAGATCTGCCCAGTCGGTGCACTAACCGGAACTTCGTATCGATTCCGAGCCCGCCCATTTGATTTAGTCTCAGTTGATTCTGCTTGTGAACATTGTGCATCTGGCTGTGCAATGCGCACCGATATTCGTCGCGGTAAAACTTTACGTCGCCTGGCCGGAGATGATTCTTCAGTCAACGAAGAGTGGAATTGCGATAAAGGTCGTTGGGCATTTAAGTATCTAACAAGCAGAGAACGCGTAACTTCTCCAATGATTCGCGGTGAAGATGGCGAGCTTCATGAAGCATCTTGGCCAGAAGCAATTGCATTTGCAGCCAATGGCCTAAAGGGCAAGCGCGCGGGCGTATTGGTTGGTGGCCGCGCAACAGTTGAAGATGCTTACGGTTACAGTAAATTTGCAAGAGTTGCACTGAAAACAAACGATATAGATTTCCGCTCTCGTCCATATTCTGAAGAAGAGACATCATTCTTAAGCAGCACAGCACTCGGTCTTAAAACGACTTATAAAGATATTGATAAGGCAGATCAAGTTGTATTGCTTGGCTTTGAACCAGAAGAAGAATCACCGATTGTATTTCTGCGAATCTATAAGCAGTTCAGAAAGCGTGCACTAAAAGTTATTAGTGATGCTCCTGTCGCAAGTCGCGGTTCTGTGAAGTTAAATGCAGAACTTGTATCTGATATCAAATCCATCTCTGGAATAACTTCCAAGAGCGTTATCTTGGTTGGCGAACGCCTCTCTGAAAAAGTTGGAGTCTTGACCAGTGCAGTTGAGTTAGCCGAAAAGTCTGGTGCCAAATTAGCTTGGATTCCACGTCGCGCTGGCGAACGCGGTGCACTTTCAGCGGGCGCAATCGCAACGCTACTTCCAGGTGGCCGACCAGTTTCTGAAGCCAGTGCGCGCGTAGATGTTGCAGCAGCTTGGTCTGTTGATTCACTTCCTGCCAACCCTGGTCGCTCTACTTCTGAAATTCTGCATGCGCTAGTTGTTAATAACTTAGATGCTGTTGTAATTGGCGGCGTTGATCCACTAGATATTTCGAGTGATGCACTTTCTCAACTGTTGAATTCCTTTGTAGTTTCACTTGAGATTTCACATAGCGCTGTAACTGCGGTTGCTGATGTCGTTCTTCCAGTTGCTGCTGTTATCGAGAAAAGTGGTTCATTTCAAGATTGGCAAGGCAGCACAAGAAACTTTGATAAAGCAATCGCCGATTCACTTTCAAGAAGTGATGTCCGAATTCTCTCGATGATTGCTGATGAAATGGGAGCTCCGATTAATCTGCCAACAGTGGCAGCAACAGCGCGCGAAATCGCAGCACTAGGCAATTGGGATGGCAAGGCGCTAGCTTTCGAAAAGACTTCTGAAGTGAAGCCAGTTATTTCCGAAGGAATGCTTCACTTAACCTCCTGGCGCTTGTTATTGGATCTCGGAACTTTGCAAGATGGTGAGGCAAACTTAGCCGGAACCGCGCGTAAAGCTAGTGCCCGAATTTCAAAGGCTAGAGCCAACAAGCTTGGTGTCAATGATGGCGAACTTATTTCGATCTCCTCAGATTTAGGATCGCTAAAACTTCCAGTTGAAATTAGTGAAATGTCTGATGATGCAATTTGGGTGCCACGTAATTCAATTGATTCCCAAGTAATTCCAAATCTAGGATTCGTTAACGGCCAAGTAACGGTGGTAAAAGCATGACTAATGCCGAAATAATTGCTACCGATCCAGGTTGGATAACTCTTGTAAAGGGGTTACTAATATTTGCAGTCTGCGTATTAGCGACTCTTATGTCAGTTTGGGGAGAGCGTCGCCTAGTTGCTCGAATGCAACAACGCATGGGCCCTAACCGAGTTGGCCCATTTGGCTTAATTCAAGCTTTAGCAGATGGTGTGAAGCTTGCGCTAAAGGAAGATTTGATTCCTAAAGCGGCAGATCGCATCGTCTTTGTTGTTGCACCAATCATTAGCGTCACAACTTGTTTCATGGCATTTGCAGTCATTCCGCTATCTGGCCCAGTAAATCTCTTTGGGCATGAAACCGTAATGCAGATGACCGATATTCCAGTCGGAGTTCTGTATGTCTTTGCGATTGCTTCAATTGGTGTTTACGGAATAGTTCTAGCGGGTTGGTCATCAGGATCTACATATCCATTACTTGGTGGCCTGCGTTCTAGCGCCCAAGTGATTTCTTATGAAATTGCTATGGGGCTCTCACTTGTAGCGGTCTTTATTTATTCCGGCTCAATGTCGACAGCAGAAATAGTTTCAGCACAGAGCCAGTGGTGGTTCTGTGTAACACTATTTCCTTCCTTTGTTATTTTTGCCATTTCTATGGTCGGCGAAACCAACCGTGCACCATTCGATTTCGCTGAAGCTGAAGGCGAACTTGTTGGTGGTTTCCATACCGAATATTCATCCCTTAAATTTGCGCTCTTTTTCTTAGCAGAATATGTAAATATCGTTGCAGTCTCTGCGCTTGCAACAACCCTCTTCTTTGGCGGATACCGCGCACTGCCTGGTCTTGGCTTCACTGAAAGCTGGCTAGGAGGTTGGTTCACGGTTTTTTGGTTCTTAGCAAAAGTTGTCTTCTTCTTCTTTATCTTTGTCTGGCTACGTGGAACTCTTCCAAGACTTCGTTACGACCAATTTATGAAATTTGGTTGGAAAGTTTTGATTCCATTCTCCTTAATTTGGATTCTGATTGTTTCAACTCTACGAGTTCTCTCACAACAAGGTGCACCTCGCTCAGTATTGATTGGCTTCAGCTTTGGAATTGTTCTCCTTGTTCTGGCAGGTTCTAGTCTCTTCGAATCTTCAAAGAAACGTAGAGCCCAAGAAGATGAATTGGGTGAAGTAGCGGTGCCAAGTTTCCCAATTCCCGCGATTCCAGGAAAATCAATGAGAATAGAACGGAGCAAATAAATGGATAATCCTTTAACTCCGCGTTCAAATGATCTCGGTCTAACCGCAGCTGCAAAGGCAAATGCCCCAATAGAAAGCCAGGAGGCCAAGACTTTTGCCAAGCAACTGCAAGGTTTCTGGGTGACTTTCAAAACTATATTTAAGAAACCTAATACCGTTCAATATCCTGAGGAAAGAGAACCAACTGCAGAACGTTTTCATGGGCGACATCAATTAAATCGCTATGACGATGGACTTGAAAAATGTATTGGCTGCGAACTTTGTGCCTGGGCCTGTCCGGCCGATGCAATTCTTGTCGAAGGTGAAACAAATACAGATGATGAGCGATATTCGCCAGGAGAGCGCTATGGCAAGGTCTATCAGATAAATTATCTGCGTTGCGTTTTCTGCGGACTCTGTATTGAAGCTTGCCCTACTCGCGCACTTACTATGACAAATGAATATGAACTTGCGGACGAATCTCGCGCTAAATTAATTTTCGAGAAGGAAGATTTATTGGCTCCTTTAAAATCTGGAATGTTGCAACCACCTCATCCAATGGTTCCAGGAACAACCCATATTGATTATTACCGCGGTGATATAAAGGGTGGATCTAATGGATAGCTTCGCAATTGAGGTAGGAAGAACACTTGCCCCTGAGGCAACTCTCTTCTGGATACTTGCACCGCTTGCTGTGGTCGCTGCTCTTGGAATGCTCTTTGTAAAGAAAGCAGTTCATTCTGCCCTGCTCTTGGCTTGGGTCATGGTTACCTTGGCGATTTTTTATATCGCTCAAGATGCACTCTTCCTCGGAATTGTTCAGATAATTGTTTACACCGGTGCTGTAATGATGTTGTTCTTATTTATTCTGATGCTAGTTGGCGTTGATTCTTCAGATTCACTAGTCGAGAATATTCGTGGCCAGCGGCCCCTAGCTATCACAGCTGCAATAGGGCTAAGTGGATTGCTGGTTTCATTAATAGCCCGCGCAAATCTTGGTGTTGAAGCAGTTGGCTTAAGAGGCGCAAATTCAGGCGGCAATGTCGAAGGTATTGCACAAGAGTTATTTACTAATTATGTCTGGGCCTTTGAAGTAGTTTCTGCGCTCTTGATTACTGCCGCCGTTGGCGCAATGGTTCTAGCACACAGCAACCCAGCTAAATCCCGCACCGCACAACGCGACCAATCAATCGCTAGATTCCGTGGCACTTCACTTGCAACTGCAGCTGGACTTCCAAGTTCAGGAGTTTATGCACTTCATAATGCAGTCGATGTTCCTGCTCTTTTACCTGATGGTTCACCAGCGTCTTCTTCGATTTCGGCGACTCTTGAGGCTAGAGGCGACATGTTGTCCTCGAAACCATTCGAACTTGAAGTGAAGAAAGAGGAGGAAGATTAATTGGATATCTCAAATTACATTTATCTTTCTGCGATCCTCTTCACTATTGGCGCAATTGGAGTAGTAGTTCGCAGAAATGCAATCGTGGTATTTATGTGTATTGAATTGATGTTGAACGCCGCGAATTTAGCCTTTGTAACCTTCTCAAGAATTCATGGAAATCTTGCTGGTCAAGTTACTTCATTCTTTACTATGGTTGTTGCAGCTTGCGAAGTTGTAGTTGGTCTCGCGATTATCGTTGCGATATATCGCTCCCGTCGATCAGCATCTGTTGATGATGCTAGTTTGTTGAAGCGCTAATGACTATAAGTACAAATTTAGTTTATTTCATCGCACTTCCACTATTCAGTTCTGGCTTGCTGCTTCTACTAGGCCGGAAAGCCGATAAGTGGGGACATATCTTTGCGACGCTAGTTTCTGCATCAGTCTTTATTATTGGTGTAATTGAATTTTTCGCGATGCAAAGCCGCGAAGGTGAAGCCCGCGCTGCTACCCAGAAACTTTTTGAATGGATTTCAGTTGGCTCTTTCCAGGTTGATGCTGGGCTACTTCTAGACCAACTTTCTATCTGTTTTGTGCTGTTAATTTCAGGCGTCGGAACCCTTATACATATCTATTCAATCGCATATATGTCCCACGATCGTGATCGCCGTCGATTCTTTGCCTACCTAAATCTCTTTATTGCAGCGATGTTGCTGCTTGTATTGGGAGATTCATATCTAAACCTTTATGTAGGTTGGGAAGGCGTAGGCCTTGCTTCCTACCTATTGATTGGTTTCTGGAATGAGAAACCAGCATATGCAGCTGCCGCAAAGAAGGCATTTGTTGCGAACCGAGTTGGCGATGTTGGTTTATCACTCGCAATCATGATTGCATTTACGCAATTTGGAACCGTAACTTTTGCCGGTGTTAAGGAAGGTGCATCTGGTGCATCTGCCGGCGCACTTACCGCGATCGGTGCAATGCTCTTGCTAGCAGCCGCCGGCAAATCGGCGCAGTTCCCACTGCAATCTTGGCTTGGCGATGCAATGGCTGGACCAACCCCAGTTTCTGCACTTATCCACGCCGCTACCATGGTTACCGCAGGCGTGTATCTGATAACTCGCTCTAACTTTATTTTCGATGCTTCACCAACTGCTCAATTGATGGTTGTCATCGTTGGCGCAATAACACTTTTGTTTGGTGCGCTGATCGGAACTGCTAAAGACGATATTAAGAAGGCGCTAGCAGCTTCGACAATGTCACAGATTGGCTACATGATTCTTGCTACCGGACTTGGTCCAATTGGATATGCATTCGCAATCATGCACTTGATCACCCACGGTTTCTTCAAGGCTGGTTTGTTCCTTGGCGCCGGTTCAGTAATGCATGGGATGAATGATGAAGTAAATATGCGACGTTATGGCGCTCTTCGAAAGGTTATGCCAATCACGGCCGCAACATTTGGGCTTGGTTATTTAGCAATTCTTGGGGTCCCGCCATTCGCTGGCTTTTATTCAAAAGATAAAATTATTGAAACTGCATTTGATTCCGGCGGAATTCAAGGAATACTTCTTGGAATCATCACGCTTCTTGGCGCTGGGATAACTGCTTTCTACATGACGCGTGTAATGGTTTTAACATTTACCGGAACTAAGCGCTGGGATGAAAAAGCTCGTCCACATGAGTCACCATTCTTAATGTGGGCTCCGATGGCAGCTCTGGCAGTTGGATCAGTTGCATCAGGATTCCTACTTAACTCTGGAAGCGCTCTAGTCAATTGGCTTCAACCCGTTGTAAACGAAAATCAAGAATATCATTCCGAGCATCTGTTACCTCCAATCGTCGTTTCAATAATGGCGCTGACAGTGGTTGCAATTGGTGTTGCAATTGCAGTTATCAAATACCGGACAGTTCCAGTTGTTGCGCCTGAAAATGTTTTAGGAATTACCAAAGCTGCGCGCAAAGATCTTTACCAAGATTCCTTTAACGAAGCGATATTTATGCGCCCAGGACAGAAGTTGACTGCCGGACTCGTAAATACAGATTACAAAGTTGTTGACGGTTTGGTTCGATTAGTTGGTTGGGTAGTTCAAATTTCTGCATCGAATCTGCGAAATATCCAGAATGGATATGTCCGAAGCTATGCCCTGATTATGGTTCTAGGCGTAATTGCTTTGATCGCAGCAGTTTGGATGGTAACGCTATGAGTATCTTGACATCTCTACTACTGCTTCCATTATTTGGTGCTTTAGTGGTTGGATTTTTACCAGCCAGCAATGCCAAGTTGGTTAAGCAAGTAGCACTCGCCTTCTCCTTATTAGTGGCTCTCGTTTCAATAGTTATGGCGCTAAGTTTTGATCGAAATAACAGTGCAATGCAATTTACTGAAGTCCGCACTTGGATTTCGGCATTTAATATTAATTATGCAGTCGGCATTGATGGCATGGCTCTTGTGCTTATCTTGATGACAACAATTTTGGTTCCAGTAGTTTTCCTTGCGGGCTGGAACGAATCCGAGAATGGCCGTTGGAATGTAAAGGTTTTCTATATTTTGTTATTGATTCTTGAAACCATGATGATCGGGGTTTTCTCAGCCACTGATGTATTCCTCTTCTATGTAATCTTTGAAGCCATGCTTCTACCGGTTTACTTCCTTATTGGTGGCTATGGTTCTGGCGAACGCGCTGCAGCAGCCATGAAGTTCTTGCTTTACAGCCTCTTTGGCGGATTGCTGATGTTGGCTGCAGTTATTGGTCTTTACATTATTTCTGTCAATCAAGGTGGCGCAACTTTCGATATCGCCAGACTGTCACAGTTGAGTATTGATTCGACCACTCAGAATTGGCTCTTCCTAGGATTCTTCATCGCCTTCGCAATTAAGGCACCACTCTGGCCATTTCATACCTGGCTTCCAACTGCTGCAACGTCTGCGACAGCGGGAACTTCAACGCTACTACTTGGCGTTCTCGACAAAGTTGGAACTTACGGAATGATCCGCTTCTGCATGAGCTTCTTCCCTGATGCAACAAAGACTTTTACACCAGCGATTATTACCTTGGCCGTAATTTCAATTCTTTACGGCGCCTTCTTAGCAATTGGCCAGAAAGATATAAATTCGCTCATTGCATTTACTTCTATCTCGCACTTTGGCTTTATAACACTAGGAATTTTTGCTCTAACTTCTCAGAGCTTAACTGGTGCAATTTTCTACATGGTCAATCATGGATTCGGAACTGCAGCGCTATTCCTAACAGCAGGATGGATGATTAAACGTCGCGGGTCTTCGCAGATTGCAGACTTTGGTGGCTTACAACGAGTAGCACCAGTCCTTGCTTGGTCCTTCTTTATAGCTGGACTTTCCGCACTAGCGCTTCCAGGGTTATCAAGCTTTGTTAGTGAATTCTTAGTTCTTCTTGGCGCTTTTGCCAAGTATCCAGTAGCAGCAATTCTTGGAACGCTTGGAATTATCCTTGCTGCACTCTATGTTCTACTAGCCGTTCAGCGCGCAATCCATGGCGAAACTCCTGCTTCAAGTGCAGGGATATCAGATTTAAACCTTCGAGAGAAAATTGCAATCGCTCCAGTTATTGCGATTCTGGTTCTACTTGGTTTTTATCCAAAACCAGCGCTAGAAGTAATTAATCCAACCACTCAGACAATTATGACAAATGCCGGGGTAAGCGATCCAGCAGCAAAGGTGGTGAAGTAAATGTTATCTGCACCTAATTTGGATTACGAACTACTGGCACCAATCATGATTATTCTTGGGGGAGCCTTAATCGGTGTTTTGATTGAAGCATTCGCGAAGCCAGCCTGGCGCGCTAGATTGCAACTAGTCATCTCGCTCGCAGCAATCGTAATCTCATTCAATCAACTTGTTCGCGTAAGAAATGATGGTTCATCAATCGCTGCAGTTACATCTGTCTCGGTCGATGGGGCAGGAATGTTTCTGCAGGGGGCAATATTAATTTTTGCATTCCTCGGAATCTTAGTAATCGCAGACCAAGATAATTTTGCACCTCAAGCATCTGCGCTACCTGGATCGGCAGAAGAAGCTGCGGCTATCCAAGCGGGCAAACAACAGACCGAAGTATTTCCACTCACCATGTTCGCAGTTGCTGGAATGATGTTATTTCCGGTTGCAACAGATTACATAACTCTCTTTGTGGCCTTAGAAGTTCTCTCACTCCCACTTTATTTAATGGCCGGATTATCCCGACGTCGCAGATTGCTCTCACAGGAAGCAGCGCTTAAATACTTCTTGCTAGGTGCATATTCATCAGCATTCTTCCTTTTTGGTGCCGCACTTCTCTACGGTTATTCCGGAACTATCTCGTTAAATGGCCTAACAGATGCGATTCGCGGGAACACTGGAAACGATGTGTTCTTGCTACTTGGAATCATTTTTCTCTCAGTTGGACTTCTGTTTAAAGTTGGCGCAGTTCCATTTCATTCGTGGAAGCCAGATGTTTATCAAGGAGCGCCAACACCAATTACTGGATTTATGGCAGCGGCAACAAAAGCTGCAGCCTTCGGCGCTACTTTAAGAATTTTCTACTTAGGTCTAGATGCTGCGCAAACAAGTTGGAAACCATTTATTGCAGTGATTTCAGTAATCACGATGATTGTTGGATCTTTAGCTGCCATCTCACAGCGAGATATGAAGCGGATGTTGGCATATTCTTCAATCGCACATGCTGGCTTTGTTCTCACCGCAATTGTGTCGCTAAGTGAGAACGCACTCAGCGCATCTCTCTTCTATCTCTTTGCATATGGTGTCGCCACAATTGGCGCATTTGCAATTATTACTATCGTTCGAGATTCTGCTGGTGAAGTGAGTGATGTGAATAGATGGATTGGCCTCGGGAAGAAATCTCCATTGGTCGCCTCCGTATTCTCACTATTCTTATTGAGTTTTGCTGGAATTCCTCTCACTAGCGGCTTTGTCGGTAAGTTCTCAATCTTCTCCGCAGCTTATGAATCTGGAAATATCATGCTGGTCGTAGTTGGAGTTCTTTCTAGCGCAATCGCAGTCTTCTTCTATCTGCGAGTGATCTTGATGCTCTTCTTTACTGATGCAACGAATGATTCAATCTCAGTTGTCATTCCCTCAATTCTTACAAGAATTTCAATTTCAATCAGTGCAATATTTACAATTATTCTTGGAATAGCACCTTCACTTCTCTTTGATATCGCGCAAGACTTCGCCTACTTCTTACGCTAATGGCAAAAATCGGAATTCCGGATATTGATCCGAGGCTTGAAAAGGATCTCCTGGCTTCTATGGCTGAAGTTGAGGTGCTATTGCGTGGATCTATTGAGGGTAAATATCCATTAGTAATTGAGACTTCAAGACACTTAGTTGATGCTGGCGGAAAGCGTTTACGTCCACTCTTGACCCTAATTGCATCTCACTTCGGAGATCCAAGGGCACATGGGATTATCGAAGCTGCTGTTGTCTGTGAATTAACACATCTTGGAACGCTTTATCACGATGATGTAATGGATGAAGCGCCGCTTCGCCGAGGTGTTGAAAGTGCTAACAATCGCTGGAACAACACAGTTGCGATTCTTACTGGCGATTATCTATTTGCAAAGACTTCTCAGCTCTTGGCCGACCTTGGCCCAGAGGCAGTGCGTCTACAAGCACTTACATTTGAAAGATTAGTTATTGGTCAGATTATGGAGACTCAAGGATCAAGCACAAATAAAACGGCTTTAGAGCATTACCTAAGCGTCGTATCCGATAAAACTGCTTCACTTATTTCAGCCAGCGCCAGATATGGTGCAATGATTTCTGGGGCCGATGAAAAGATTACGGATGCCTTAACAAAATTTGGTGAGGAAATTGGAACTGTGTTTCAGCTTGCAGATGACATCATCGATATTGCGAGTGATTCAAAGGAATCAGGAAAGACGCCAGGAACCGATCTTCGCGAGGGGGTTCCAACACTCGTTACTTTATTTATTCTGGAATCAGAAGACCCAGCGGATGCCGAATTAAAGAAGATTCTCTCTGCTCCGATAGTAGATGAAACTATTGTTCAACAAACTATTCTGACGCTTCGAAGCCACAGTGCCTTAACTAAGTCTCGAGAATTAGTTGCTGGTTATGGCAGATCTGCGCAGAAACATTTAGAGATACTTCCAGAAGGTCCAGCTAAAGCCGCCCTAGTCGGGCTGAGCCAAGCGGTTATCTCGCGTACTTCCTGATTTAATCAAATCATATCCAAGCGCTATTAGAGCCACCCAGATAAAGACGAAACCAATCCATCTTGCACTAGGCATTGGTTCATGACGCAAGAACACCGCAAGCATAAACTGAATTGTTGGTGTTAAATACTGCAGCAGCCCAATCATCGTAAATGGAATTCTGGTAGCCGCACCGTTGAAAAGTAGTAGCGGAACCGCAGTAACAACACCCGCGCCAATTAGAAGAAGGGTTAGACCAACACCATTTCCAAATTGACCTTCACCACGTTCGCCAAGCCAGATTAGGTAAGAACCATAGAAAACCGAAGCAATGAGCGTTTCGATAGCAAGACCCTGTAGTGATCCCAAATTGATCTTCTTTTTAACAACGCTATAAGAGCTCCAGGAGATTGCTAGTGCAAATGAGATCCAAGGTGGACGACCATAATCAAGAGTAAGAATAATTACGCCAATAGTCGCGACAATAAAGGCAATCCATTGAATTTTTCGAAGCTCTTCTTTAAAGGCGAGAATTCCCAATAACACGAGAAGAATTGGCTGCATGTAATAACCGAGGGAAGCTTCGACTATCTGCTCATTGTTTACCGCCCAGATGTAGGTAAGCCAATTAACGGAGATAAAAGCCGCAGCCGAGGTAAATTTCCAGAAAACTCCGGGGGAGAGCATCAAGGCAAAAGTGGATCTAAGTTGGTGTCCTATCGCTAGTGCAATTACGCAGAAAACTAAGGACCAGACTGATCGATGAGAGACCATTTCCAAAGATGTAGCTGGTTGAAGCAGCGGCCAATAAAGTGGGAATAATCCCCATAGCGTGTAAGAAGAGAATCCGTAGATAAGACCGAGACGAGTTTTACTCACGAATTAACGATAATTCGTAAATTGAACTGCAAAATCTAACTTCTGCTCTTTTATAAGTGCCATTGTGTCTTGTAGATCATCACGAGATTTACTAGTTACTCGAAGTGTTTCGCCCTGAATCTGAGTCTTTACAGATTTTGGACCTTCATCACGAATTATCTTTGCCAACTTTTTAGCATTCTCGGTAGAGATACCCTCTTTAAGTGTGCAGGTAATCTTGTAAATCTTTCCACTTAGTTCTGGGTCAGTTGATTCAAGATGCTTCAAAGATACTTGGCGCTTAATTAACTTATCCTTAAACACTTCGAGGACAGCTTTGGCTTTCTCTTCAGACTGGCCTTCAATCAAAAATTTATCTCCAGATTTTTCAATCTTGCTATCTGTGTTCTTGAAGTCGAAACGCGTTGCAATTTCACGATCTGCTTGGTTGAATGCGTTATCTACTTCCATGTGATCAACTTCAGAGACAATATCGAAACTTGAATCAGCCAATTTAAGACCCCTTTACTCATGAACGATTTTCTAGAATTCACATATTCTACTGTGCGCAATTGTAGGGTAAATTGTGCTCATGATTCGGAGCACTCGTAAATTCCCGAGCCTCCCATATTTTTGGTCGTTAATCGATTGGTCTCTTCCTTCGTTAAATCCATACAAAGGCAGATTACTTCGGGCACAAACCATCGAAGATATAGCGCAAATAGCAAAAGAGCGAACCCCTGAAGTGGTATTTGATTATGTCGAGGGTGGCGCAGTTGATGAAATTGCATATGCCAGAACTCGAAATGCATTCAATAGAATCGAATTTAACACGCGGGTTATGCGCGATGTTTCAAAGATTGATACATCTGAAAAGATTTTAGGCAAGGAAGTAGATATTCCAATCTGCTTTGCGCCCACCGGTTACACCCGACTAATGCACCATGTTGGTGAGCCTGCAGTTGCGAACGTGGCAAGCAAAAAGAATTTGATCTATGCCTTATCAACCATGGGAACAACTTCACCAGCTGAACTAGCAGAAGCAGTTCCAAATTCAAGACGCTGGTTCCAACTTTATATAATGAAAAATCGCAGCGATAGCTTGGCGGTAATTAAGCAGGCAAAAGATAATGGCTTCGAAGCTTTAGTTTTGACTGTTGATACTCCGGTTCCCGGACTCCGTTATCGCGATAACCGCAACGGCTTAACCGTGCCACCAAAAATCCGTCTTAACACAGTTTTTGCAATTGCCCGTAAACCAATCTGGTGGCTTAATTTATTCACTACTGGAAAATTAGAATTTGCGGCCTTTCGGGGCTGGGACAAACCTTTATCTGAACTTGGCGGATTAATTTTTGATCCATCCACAACCATGAAAGAAATTACCTGGTTGCGTTCAGTCTGGAAGGGCCCAATTATTGTTAAGGGCGTTCAAAGTGTTGAAGATGCAAAGGCCATTGCAAAACTTGGAGTTCAAGGAATCATTCTTTCTAATCATGGTGGTCGACAATTTGATCGCGGCCAAGTGCCACTTGAAATACTTCCAGAAGTTGTAAAAGCTGTCGGAAACAAAGTTGAAATCTATATTGATGGTGGAATCATGTCTGGCCTTGATGCCCTAGGAGCAATCGCTCTTGGTGCAAAAGCTGTATTCATCGGTCGTGCCTATTTATATGGCGCTATGGCCAATGGTGAAGCCGGGGTAGAGCAAGTGATTGAAATTATGCGCAAAGAATTTGAAAATGGAATGGCGCTTTCTGGCGCGACCAATATTGCCGAAGTTCGCAAGAATGGTGCTCGAATTAGGAATTAGTAAGAGCGCCGCTTAATAAGGTAATCTACGCAAGCCGTAAAACCCTGGCGGGTTGCCCGAGCGGCCAATGGGAGGGGACTGTAAATCCCCCGGCTCTGCCTTCGAAGGTTCAAATCCTTCACCCGCCACCATAGTTACAAAGCCGATGTATTTCTGTAAATCCCCATACCTTCGAAGGTTCAAATCCGCACGCCAGGCCACCAGCAAGATATACGAGTATGCGCGTTAAAATTCCCAGATGGCAAAAGCAATTGTTATTGGCGCTGGAGTAATCGGCTGTTCAATCGCATTTGAAATGGCCGCTCAGGGTTATGAAGTTATTGCAGTAGATAAAGCACAAGGCCCAGGACAGGGATCAACAAGTGCTTCCAGTGCGGTAGTTCGATTTAATTATTCAACCTTCGATGCAGTTGCCCTTGCTTGGGAGTCATTTCATTGCTGGAAAAATTGGCCAGGACATCTTGGTGAAAAACAAGAGCGCTATTCAAAGATGATAGATGTTGGTGTGGTTATGTTGGACGCACCAGTAATTTCAGGCGAGAAAACATCACAACTATTTGATGCCGTTGGAATTCCATATGAAGTTTGGAATTCAACGGACTTGTCGAAGAATGTGACTGGAATTGATGCTGGTAAGTATTGGCCGCCTAAGAAATTAGATGACGATGGATTTTGGGAGGATGCCAAAGAGCCACTTGGCGCAATCTTTACTCCAAATGGTGGTTATATTGATGATCCTTTGCTTGCTACTGAAAATTTGGCGCAAGCTGCACTTAGTGCCGGAGTAACATTTCGCTTTAATAGTAAGGTAACAAAAATACTTCGTGAAAGAAATAAAGTTACTGGTGTAGAACTTGATGGCAGTGAAAAGATTCTGGCAGATATAGCCATAAATGCAGGTGGACCTTGGTCTAATCGCATCAATGAGCTTGCTGGTGTTGGGCAAGATTTCACAATTTCGGTAAAACCAATGCGGCAAGAAGTCCATCAGATAAACACCCCAATGAATTTACTTCCTGGTCCAATAGTTGGTGATTTAGATCTTGGGACTTACATGAGATCTACGCCAACTGGATCAACTCTTATTGGTGGGACCGAACCAGAGTGTGATCGGCTTGACTGGGTTGATGATGTTGAAGCAGTAAATCTAAATAGAACTAAAGAGTTATTTGAAGCTCAAGTAACTCGGGCAGCACGAAGATTTCCTGCTCTAAAGATTCCAAATTCACCTTCGGGTATTGCTGGTATTTATGATGTAGCAGCGGACTGGACGCCAATTTATGACCGAACTGAACTTGATGGATTCTTTGTAGCAATAGGGACAAGTGGAAATCAATTTAAGAATGCGCCGATGGTTGGAAAGCTAATGACAGAGTTGGTCGATGCAGTCAGAGCGGGCCGAGACCACGATGTAGACCCGGTGAAGGTTCGCACAGAACGCACTGGCAATGAGATAAACCTGGGGGCCTTTTCGCGTAAACGATTATTTAATGCAGATAACACCGGAACTGTGATGGGTTAATAACTTAAACCCAATCTAAAACCTACTTAGTAAGTAATTGTTTCAACCGATCTTGTTATTGATTCCATGAATTCAATGTCAGGAACAACTCCGATTCCAATACCGCTCGGGACTTCGATATATCCATCAACCATTTCAAATGGGGTTGTTATATCTTTTTTGAAAAATCTCGATGATGCTGAAGTATCGCCAGGCAAAGAAAATCCAGGTAGAGCAGCCAAAGCTAGATTTGCTGCACGTCCGATGCCAGTTTCTAGCATTCCACCGCACCACACAGGTATCGATCTTGCTAAACAGTAATCATGGATTTTAACCGACTCAAGGTATCCACCAACACGTCCAGGTTTTATGTTAATTATTGAAGTGGCTTCTAATTCGAGAGCATCTTGAGCTGATGACAGGGAGATTATTGATTCATCTAAACATACTGGCGTTGACATAACCTTTGCTAACTGCGCGTGGCCCAGAATGTCATGTTCATCTAATGGCTGTTCAATCAGCAGCAAATCAAATTCATCTAGCCTCTTTAAAAGCTGCGAGTCACTTCTTGAATATGCTTGATTTGCATCTACCTGAAGTGGTTTATCAGGGAAAAGTTCTCGTATTCTTCTTACTGGCTCGACATCCCACCCCGGTTCAATTTTTAATTTGATTCGCTTGTAGCCGGCTTCTACATATGAAGTCACTTCATCAACTAGCGCTTCAATCGACGGCGCAATTCCAACCGAGACTCCGCAGGGAACCTTTGTTTTATTTGCGCCAAGGTAGGTTGCAAGTGAAATGCCAGAGATTTTCAACTGCGCATCGAGAAGAGCGGTTTCTAGGGCAGCTTTAGCCATCTGAGCACCAAGGAAAGGCTTTAGATGAGAAGCAACGCTCTCGGCTTGAATATCGCCAGCTTTATTGAGCGCAGGTATCAAGAACTCTCGCATAGTTTCCAAACATCCTGAAATATATTCGGGCGAATAAAGCGGCACCGACATTGCTACGCATTCAGACCAGCCGATGATTCCATCTTCGGTTGTAATTTTTAAGATTAAAACTTCGCGATCAGATTGAGTGCCAAATGAAGTTCTAAATGGCCTGACAAGAGGCAAGTAAATTCTCCGAAGTTCGTACTCAAGTATCTTCACTATTTCCCACTCTCAACATTGGAAAGAATATAACCGTGAGCATTTGAAAAACCAATAACCCTATAACCATTATCGAACGCAGTCAGAAATTCTGTTCTTACGCGCAAGCGCTCGGCCATCGCCTCGTCAACGCTCTTGGCTCTTAACGCAACAATATCTTCAGGTATTGCAATTCTTATCGCACCTTTGGGAATCTCAACTAAATCATCTGAAGATTGTGGGGCGCCATTCGTAACGCGCCACTTCACCATTAGACGATCAGAGGCATCGCCAGCATTTACTAAATCAGTCATGGGACCATAGAAATCTGGAAAATAAGCAGAAATCTCAACTCCAAGCTTCGAGATATTAAATCTTGCATTCTTTCTTATTAGTGGATCAAAGGTCCATGAAATAAAAGGGATTTCTCTCTCGAGCGCCCAATTAAATTGATGGTATTTCATTAACGCACCAATACCCAGGTCTCGACTTTCCGGCATCACCGCCGACATATGTGAATGCAGATGTGTTCCACCATTGATTCCAATGAAACCAAAAGTTGCTCCAAGAATTTCATCGCCACTAAATGCTCCAGAAAAATAAGAGCCGTTATGAACGAAGGCTTGCATTAAATTTTCTGGAATCTCGCGGCCACCGCCAGGAATTGGCCAAATCGCATCAAATAAATCTAAGCCCAGATTCTGATCAGAAATACTCACAAGCTCGCGAATAACAATTGGCTCCATGCCAAGAGTCTAACGAACTAAAGCAAGGTGCCTACCTTGGAAGAAACCAGGTTTAATGGATTCCAAAGACAATAGAGTTATGGAAGACTAACTTTATGAGCAGCAAAATTGCCGTTGTTACCGGTGCAGGTGGTGGAATCGGCAGCGCTATAACTGCCCGACTTATAGAAGATAATTTCCACGTCGTATCACTTGATATAAATGGTGAAAACCTTAAAAAACTTGAGTCCAACTTCTCAACCAACATAACTACCTTTATCGTTGATTTGACCTCTGCTGAGAAAATCGCGGAAGTATTTAAGAGCATTAAGGCAAAATTTGGTGGCGTTGATGCCCTGGTAAATAATGCAGGGGATTGTTTTATGTCTGAATTTCCCAATATTCCGGCGCAGGAATTCGATAAACAGATGGCAGTAAATTTCTCCTCCGCTTTTTATTGTTCTCAAGAATCAGTTAAGTTGATGTTAGAGCGCCCAGGAATCAAAAAAATTGTAAATATCTCGTCAAATGGTGCCTACAATTTCGATGTATTTGATCCACCACACTATCGCGCTAGCAAGGCGGCGATGGATACCTTAACTAAAGATTTGGCCCGCAGATACGCCAGCGAAGGAATCTCGGTAAATTCAATTGCCCCTGCAATGACTGAGTCACCATTATTTAAAGTTCTTAGCGAAGAGATATTGCAGAAAGCTATCTCTCAAATGCCGCGAGGCGTTGCTATGAAACCAGATGAAATTGCGGCATGGGTAAGCTTTCTGATTTCAAGTGCTGGCGATGTTTCTAGCGGAAATGTAATTATTTTAAATCAGGGAAGAGATGTCCGGTAATAAGCGCTAAATTAGTTATAGATTTCAGGGGCTTTTCTTAGCTCTTTCCACTGCTCTGGTCCATGACCATAAATGACATAAGCGCCGTGTTCTTTAGCTAAATCCAATATTCGAATAGCACTCGCTATCGCCTGGGCTGGATCTGTGGCATCTAGGCACCCTTCACTTATCTCAGACTCTCTAGAAATAGCATCACTGGTCAGCAGAATAGACCCGGTATTCGGGAGCGTGAGGAGTATTGATAACTCACCTGGCGTATGCCCTGGCACATGCAGAATTCTAAAGTTGGCTCCAAATTCGACGTCCGAATCAATCAACAGATATTCAGCCTCTGGCCACTCTAAAGGCTTCTTACCTCTCCAATAGATAGGTCGTTCTAGTTCTCTCTCCGCTTTACCCATAATTATTGGCACACCTGGGAATCCATCTATGTTGCCTACATGATCAATATGAGTGTGTGAAATGATTAAATAATCTATATCGTCCTTGGTCAATCCAAGTTTTGCCAATTGAGCTGCAGGTTGGTTGTCGTAAGTAAGTTCCAGAAGCTCGCCGAACTCACCTAAGTTATCTTCGAGTGAGGCCTTTTGTAGATCTTCTGCATACTTCTCTGGAAACCCGGTATCAATAAGAATTCTTTCGCCAGCACTTGTTTCAATTAAGAATCCAGGTATTCCAATAATTCTGCCATTGGCATGAACTGTAAAAAGTCCAAAATCTAGAACAGCCAATGAAATTGGATGGCCAAGTAATTTTCTAGGCGGCAGTGAAGACATGGCTTGAATTTTACTCTTTTCTAATCCAAAAATAGGAAAAAAAATTAGGCCCTAGATTTCCTAGGGCCTAATTTTCAAGATAATCCTTTGCTATCAGATAAAAGCTGACATTTTAGGATTTATTTAGAAACGCACATCCTCGGCATCGTTAGAGCTGATTTTTCCATCAGCTGCAACTTTGTATACGCGGAATAGCGCTCCGCTTGAATCACCGGCTTCATCAAACTTTGCGGTGGTCCAAGCGCCTTGGTAGGTGAAGCTCTTTCCTGCTGCTGCTGCTTTTACAGCTTTTTTTAGCTTGGTCCATGGAATGTTCTTTCCACCCTTAGCGCCTGAAACAGCGCGAAGGCTCTTTGAAATTACTGAGCTCTTGTTGCTCTTTCCATGAATTGCTGCGAGGCAGAGTAGAACTGTTGCATCGTAGCCTGAAGCATCAACGAAAGTTTCCTTTGTTGATGGCTTTGCAGCTTTACGATCAGCCTTCCACTTATCAGCTTTTACACCAATTGACTTTGCAGCAGTACCACTGGCACCAGCCATGATGTCAACACCAATAGTCTTTATAACATCTTCGTTATACATAGCTTCTGTGAAGAATGTCTTCTTTGGGTCCCAATTGCCGGTACGAACCAATGCTGGTCCAACCTTTGCGAAGGTGTCAGGGAAGTCAACGATTACCCAAACATCCGGTGAACCTTCAGTTAGAAGCTTTGCTTCAGAATCAAATGTTGCGTTCTCTGGGTTCCAAAGAACTTTACGTCCGATGTCTCCGCCGCCCTTAACCCATTCGTTAGTTACAACGTTAGCAAGAGCAGTTCCGAATGAATCATTTCTTGCACCAATGCTCAAGGTAACGGTCTTGCCGAACTTCTTCTGAACGGCAGCAACAATTACTTTTCCTTGGAATGCATCTGATGGATATGTGCGGAACAACAAATCCTTATCTGCAAACTTTGTGATTGTAGGGCTTGAAGCTGCAGTTGCAATCATGACCACATTGTTTGGCACAGTCACAGATTGGGCAGCAGAAACTGTAGAACCAGAAGTTAGCGGTCCAACAATTGCATTTACCTTGTTGCTCTTTACAAGCTTGGTTGCTGCTTCAACTGCAAGTGCAGGAGTTGCTTGATCATCTTCTGAAGCAACAATCTTGCAAGTTCCAGCTACATTTGCCTTCTTCATAGCTTTTGTAACTTGCTCTGCGCCAAATTCTGCAGCAGAAGTTAAGCCAATACCATAATCAGCATTTCCACCTGTAAGTGGGTGAATAGTACCGATTCTCATATCAACACCAGCAGCTTGGGCTGGAAGTGAGCCAACAACAAGTGCCGAAGCAACTGCTGAAGCCAATATTACATATTTAGCTTTCATATCTCTCCTAGGTTTAACTTAACTTTTTAGGTTAAGGCAAGTGGCTACATATCGACACAAATGTAACTTTAATTGTAGAAAAATAATAGGGTTCCTCCAGGATATTTTGAAAAAGTGATAGGAATTCGAGAATATCTACGCGGAGAAGTTATAACTTTTTGGTAACAATTACTTTTTACCGAGATAAATCCCTACGATTTCTGGGTCATCCACCAGGTCTGATCCCACACCTTCGTGACGGTTACGCCCCATATCGAGAACATATCCGTAATCAGAAATTGCTAGTGCGCGACGTGCATTCTGTTCTACCATCAAAATTGTCACACCTGAGCGGTTGATCCGAACCAGGTCATCAAACAATTGATCAACTAGTGCAGGTGCTAAGCCAGCAGAAGGTTCATCTAGCAACAAAATACTAGGTGAAGACATAAGTGCTCTGGCCATAGCTAACATTTGTCGCTGACCTCCGGACAAAGTTCCGGCACGATCCCTAAATCTCTTCTTTAAATCAGGATAACTTCCGTAAATCTCTTCGCGAATTTCATCTAAAGACCTATTTGTGAAATTTACATATCCAACTTCAAGATTCTCATCAATGCTTAAAGCCGGGAAAGTGTTATCAATCTGAGGCACATAGCCCACGCCAATTTTAGATAGGTTGTGAGGCTTTGTTGCAAGCACATCAATAGCAACACCATCCTTATTCAGCGTCACCGAACCAGATGTAACTTTTGCGATTCCATAGACTGCTTTTAATATGGTGGATTTTCCTGCCCCATTTGGTCCTACGATCGTGACAATATTCTTTTCAGGCACATTAATGGATACACCATTTAGGATTTGGATATCACCATAACCGCCTTGCAAGTTTGAAACAGCGAACAATGGGTTATTTGCATTATTCATGGCAATCTACGCATCCTTTCGGCGAGAGCCTAGATAGGCATCAATAACTAAATCATTTTCGTAGATTGAATTAGGCAAGCCATCTGCAATTATCTTTCCATCGGCCATCACAATAACTCGATCTGAAATATTCATTACAGTTTCTAGGTCATGTTCAATTAACAAGAAGGTGATTGACTGCTCTTTTCTAAGTGCAGCCAATACGGTTAAAAGTTTCTCTACCAAGGTTGGATTTACCCCGGCAAATGGTTCGTCTAGAAGCAACATCTTTGGGTCTGCCATCAAAGCTCTAGATAAATCAAGAAGTTTGCGTTGGCCACCTGAAAGAATTCCAGCATATTCATCGGCAAACTTGGTCAGTCCAACTTGGTCAAGTCGGCGCATCGCCTCTTCTCGAGCCTTTGTTTCAAAAGATTTACGTGCTCGTGGATTTAGAAAGCCCATCAAGTTATCTCCGGGATTACCTTGAACCGCCATCATGAGATTTTCGGCAACGGTAAGTCTTCTAATTACTTTTGCTCCTTGGAAGGTGCGCACCAAACCCTTCTGGGCAATCTTGTGTGCGTGGATTGATTGAATAGCTTCGCCCTTAAAGATGATCTCACCGGAGCTAACTTTGTTCATCCCACTTAACAGATTGAAGAGAGAGGTTTTACCCGCGCCATTTGGCCCAATAACAGAGGTAAACGAATTTTCCTTTATGCTAAAGCTAACGTCCTGAACTGGCTTAACACCACCAAAACTTACTGAAATATTTCTTACATCCAAGACTGCTGATTCAATTGTGTTTGTATTTTCCATGCTTACTCCAGAATCATTTCTTGGCGCTTACCAAATAAGCCTTGAGGTCTTTTGACCATAAGCAAGACGATAACTAGACCAATCAAGAAGACGCGAAGATATGCTCGTTCTGGGGATGAGAGGAGTGAGAGCGGCCAAAATTCCAAGAATCTTGTTGCGCCGTAGAGAAAACCGAAGAAAATTGCGGCCACAAAGAGCCCTTTCACGCGAGTGGATCCGGCGAGAATCAGAATCATCCAGCCGTAGAAAGTTACGATTCGGAGGAAATCTTCCGGGGCCAGTAGCGCAAATTGCACCGCCCAGAAGACTCCTGCAATTCCACCAAAGACCGAACCAATAATCAGGGTTTGAAGTCTAAAACGAAAGACATTCTTTCCAAGCGAACGAGGGACATCGTCATCTTCGCGAGTGGCTCGGAGAACTCTTGCCCATGATGTTTTCTGTAACCTTGAAGAGATCCAAATGAATAAGAAGAAAAATGGCCACACAATCAGAACCATTGATAAATCTCGAGAGGCTTCATCGCCAATAATTGGATACAAGCGTTCTGAAATCCAATTTAAAATCACATCTGGTTGTCCGGTGTAGCTTGCAAATCCCTCAGGGCTTGGAATGGCAAGTGTGCCCTGAGTACCGCCAGTGGTGTCATCGCTATTTAGAATCCAGTATCGGACGATTTCAGCGAAGGCGATACTGGCAATTGCAAAGTAATCTCCACTTAACCGTAGCGTTGTTAGACCTAAGAGCGCGCCCAAGAACGCGGCAAGCACAACTCCTAATAGTGCTGCCCACCAAAAACTCCATTGGTATTTAATGACAAGTACTGCGATTGTGTAACCCGAGACTGCCATCATTCCTACATGGCCAAAATTCATGATTCCACCAACGCCATATTGAATTTGAAGCCCTAATGAGAAAACTCCGTAAATACCAGCTAAGGCTAAAACGAAAATCCAAAATCCTGGCTGTATAAATGCTTCCATGGCTTAGACCTTTCTCGCTCGGTAGCCAAAGATTCCTTCAGGCTTGAAGAGCAGGACTAGAACTAGCGTTGCGAAGGCCACAACTGGCTTGTAATTACTTGGGACTCCGCCAAAGAAGATACCTAACTGTGACAGCTCCATAATCAATCCGAGAAGCAATCCACCAGCCAAAGCACCGTAAGCATCACCAATAGTTCCAAGCACTACTGCGGCAAAGAAAGATAAAAGCAAAGTTTCGCCCATTGCATTGTTAAATTGACCTTGAACAAGTCCTTGGAAAACACCAGCGAGTGAGCCCAATGCTCCAGAAATTAACCAAGTCGCCAGAACTACGCGATCCACATTGATTCCTGAAACTGAAGCAAGTCCAGGATTATTGGCATACGCACGCATATCCTTGCCAATTCGTGCTTTAGCGATGAAGAGGGCGATAGTTAAAATTGATGCTGAAGCGAAGATTAAAACCAGTAACTGGGTTTGTGGAATTCGGGCTCCCAAGAAATCATAAGTTTTTAGTATATCAATATTGAATTTACGTGTTTCTGTGCCAAATACAAATTGAATAATTGGTCGCAACATTAGTGCCACGCCAGTCGCGACTAAGAATAGAGCCAGAGTTCCTGCCTTATTACGTCGCAAATTTCGCCATAGAACTAACTCTAAGAACCAACTTATGCCCATACCTGCAAGCATTGAAACAACTATTGAAAGGAAAAAATTTAGTTCTAAAGTAACGCTTAAAAAATAAGTTATGAATGCGCCAAGTGTTAAGAAGTCACCAGCTGCGAAATTTACCAACCTGAGCACGCTGTAAAGAAGCGAAATTCCAACGGCAGCTATTGCAAAGATGCAACCAACAACGAGGCCATTGAAAAAATATTGGATGAAATCTGACATAACTTAAATTTCACTCCTCGCTAGCTAGGTTAAGACGCAAATCTAGTTGCGACAAGGTTGGAAGGTTACCTTTTAACCACAATTCTTTCAATGATTTTTCCTGAATAATCTGCCAAAAAAGTGCTACTCAGGCTAATAGCAGGATTACTTGGAGGGGTTACCTTTGCGCGCAGCGCGAGATAAGAACAAGGCGAAGACGAGTGCCAACACGATTCCAGTATTCACTCCCATTTCGATGAGAGATCTATTGAAATACTCATCTGTCTTCTCCTTCTCCATCGTTAGAGAAGCTCCAACGGTAAGAATGTGTCGAACAGCTGCAATTACGCCGATAATTAGGAAGTTATCAAGTTGGAAAATACCATCTGTGAATCGCACAATAACAGTTCGCATAATTTCTAGAATAATTATGACAAAGAGGATGTCATTGATTCCTTGAATCATTCCGACTGGAAAAAATGGCCGAGTTTCAATTAAACGATTCAAAGTGTAACCAGCAGCCAGAACTGAGATGATAAATAAAATTATTCCAAGAAAGCCATGAAGAATATCTTCGAGCTTGTCGATAAATGTAACTGGAATTAGAGAATCATTTTTTGAAAGCAAACCTCGTACTGATCTGTACCTCATTAGTTCCACCCTTTATAGCTGTACCTAAGGGTAAGTGGAGCCTAAAGCTTGCGCAAGAGATAAAGCGCTTGTGTTGCGCAAGCTTTAGGCTCTCCTTAGAGAGCAAAGTACCAATTTAGCTTCTAGTTAACTAACTTCACCTGAGCGGCGGCGGCGAACGTTATCTCCCCATACTGCAAGGACAATGACGATGCCGGTAATTACATACTGCCACTCTTGTTGAAGCTCAAGAATTCGAAGTCCATTAACCAGAACGGCCATAATCAAGGCACCAATTACGGTTCCGCTGATTGTTCCCTTTCCACCAAGTAGTGAAGTTCCACCAATAATTACAGCTGCAATGGCTTCAAGTTCATATCCAAGACCTAGGTCAGGACGCGCAGATCCAAGTCGTGACGTTAGAACGACTGCTGCAAGGCCAACATATACGCCGCCGATACCATAAATAGCAATAAGCCATTTATTTACGTTAACACCAGATAGTTTGGTAGCTGCTTCGTTAGAGCCAATTGCAAATGTATAACGTCCAATGACGGTTTTATTCAAAAGTATCGCAGCAATAATCGCGCCGACAAAGAGAATCAACACGCCATTTGGAATTTTAGGAATGATATTTCCCTGAGCAATCTCATCCCAACCCTTTACATCGGTAGTGAAGAGAATTGGCTTTAAGTCAGAGATAATCAGAGCTAGACCTTGGGCTGCCTTCATCATCGCTAGAGTGGCGATAAATGGTGGGAGCTTAAGCATCGTAATTAAAAGACCGTTGATCATTCCAAATATGCCTCCGACAATGAGACCTACAAGGATTCCAGCCCAGACATTTAAACTAAGAGCCTGAACAGTCTTACCTACGATAATTGCGACTAGCGCAGTTGCGGTTCCGATAGAGAGATCAATTCCACCAGTAATGATTACAAAGGTGGTTCCGATGGCAAGAAGGCCGATTACTGTGGTGGACATTAAAATTCCGCCAGATACGTTCTGCCATGAAGCGAATACTGGACGCATAATGGTGAAGAAGATAAAGATAGCTACAAGGCTACCTAGAGCGAGGACTCGACCAATTTCACGTTTCACAAAGGCAGAAATTCGGTTTTCGCCCGCTGCTTCATTTTCTGTGGTCTTTACAGCATTTCCTTGTGACATGTCTATCTCTTTTCCTTGTCTCGTTGAAACTCTAAATTAGTCGCGGAATTTTGTGGCATATTGCATTATTTTATTCTGATCTGCATCTTTGTTATCGATTATTCCTGTTAATTTTCCTTCACACATAACTGCAATTCGATCAGACATGCGCAAAATTTCAGGTAGCTCTGAGGAGATCATGATGATTGATTTTCCTTCAGATGCAAGCTTTGTAAGCAACTTGTAAATTTCATCTTTAGCGCCAACATCGATGCCACGAGTAGGTTCATCAAATATCAAGATGTCGCAATCTCTAGTAAGCCACTTCGCAATAACTACTTTCTGCTGGTTTCCACCAGAGAGATTCTTTACATATTGATTCTCAGAAGGGGTGCGGATTGAGAGCTGTTTGATTGATTCTCTAACCATTGCCCCAGCTGGCTTGATCTTCAAGAAGCCAAACTTGTTTGAAAAGGCTGGAATAGAGGAGAGGATTGTATTGAAAGTTAAATTCTGAATTAGGAGCAGACCATATTTCTTTCGATCCTCAGAGAGATAACCGATTCCAGCATTCACCGCATCTGATGGGTTACTGATTTTAATCTCTTTGCCGCGAAGAGTTACTTTGCCGGCAGTTTTTGGATCTGCGCCGATAAGTGCACGGGCAAGTTCAGTTCGTCCGGCTCCCATGAGTCCAGCAAAGCCTAAAATCTCGCCCTTACGAAGTTCGAATGAGACATCACGCAGCAAATTCTGATTCGACATGCCTTCAACACTTAAAACTACCTCGTTGCTCAGTGGGCGCGGATCTGGGCGCTGATCTTGACCTACCTTTCGACCAACCATTAGTGAAATTACCTCTGGGATGGTGGTCTCTGAAGTATTCAAGGTCTTTACATATTCGCCATCTCGCAAGACGGTAATTCGATCTGTGATTTTATTTAACTCTTCGAGGCGGTGTGAGATATATACGACTCCCTTACCAGCAGCTTTGAGGGTACGGATAATTTTAAATAGTGAATCTGTTTCGGCAGGGGTAAGCGATGAGGTTGGCTCATCCATAATAATTACTTCGCCACGGTAAGAAACCGCTTTAGCAATCTCAACCATCTGCTGCTTAGCAATCGTTAGGTCACCCACTCTGTCACTTGGATCAAGAGATAGTTCGAGTTCGGCGAGCAGCTCTCTAGCTGAGCTATTTAACTTAGAATTATTTAGAAATACTCGGCCTCTGCGGCGTTCTTCGCGCCCGATAAAAATATTCTGCGCCACGGTTAGGTCGGGCATCAGGTTTAACTCTTGGTGAATAATGCTGATGCCAAGTCTCTGCGCTTCAATGGGACTAGAAACATTTACCTGGTTGCCCTGGTAATTAATTTTACCGGCATCTTTTTTATAGATTCCAGAGAGAATCTTCATCAGGGTTGATTTACCTGCGCCATTCTCACCCACAATGGCATGTACTTCACCTTTATTTAAATCAAAGCTCACATTGTCTAGGGCTTTAACGCCAGGGAACTCCTTACTTACTCCAGTTAGAGATAGGAGCTGAGTCGTTGCCATTTCTTCCCCCGATACTAGATTCAAACTAGGTAAAACTCTCACGAATAATAAAGCATTATGGCCGGGATTTCTCCCGGCCATAATGGCTAATTTATTACAAAATATTCGATTAGATCGAATTATTCGTAAAGGTTACCAGCGATCTTTGGATCGTTGATGTTCTTCTTATTGTAGTAGTAGAAACCAGTATCAATAAGTGGCTTTGGAGTTATACCGTCACGCACGTAGTTAACTAGTGCCTCAACAGTCTTTGCTCCGATACCCATTGGGCTCTGTGTGATTGCACCTGATTGTAGGCCTGACTTGATGTTTTGCATCTGTTGCTTGCCTGAGTCAAATCCAATCAACTTAACTTTGCCCTTCTTCAACTTAGCTGCCTTGAATGCTTGTCCAGCACCAATTGATACACCTTCGTTGGTTCCGTAGATACCCTTTAGATCTGGGTTAGCAACAAGAGCCGCACTAACGATTTCTTGTGCCTTTAGAGCATCTCCACCTTCTGAGTACTGTGTTGTTAGAAGTGTGATGCCCTTGTACTTCTTGATCTGGTTAATGAAGCCATCGCGACGATCGATACCAGTCTGGTTTGTCTGTGAGTGACCAACAACCAAAACCTTACCCTTGCCGCGGATTAGAGCCTTCATCTTCTTAGCAGCAAGCTTTCCTGCAGCCTTGCTGTCTGTGTATGCAACACCTAGCGCACAGTCAGAATTCTTTCCAAGTTTATCTGGGCAGCTAGCAGCTGTATCGAACATGTAAACAGGAATTCCTGCATCATGTGCAGCCTTTAGGCGTGATAGAGATTCTGTTGTACCTAGTGCTGCATAACCGATTGCATCTGGCTTGAGTGCAATTGCTCCATCAAGCATTTCTAGTTGCTTATCGATCATTGTTTCTGTAGCAGGTCCTTGGAAGCGAATTTCAGCATTCATTTTCTTAGCTTGATCTTCAGCACCCTTTTTAACTGCTTGCCAGAATTGGTGAGTCTCACCCTTTGAAATTAATTCAATTTTTAGTGTCTTGTCAGCAGCGTTAACAGCTGAGCCTGTTCCGACAACTAGAGCCATTGCTGATGCAACAGCAACGATAGTTAGAACTTTCTTCATATGTTTCCTTTCGAAAGCAGCGGAATCGCTGTGGCAGAACTCTATTAAGGACGGGGGCTCGCGTCCACGTGGCATACTCGAAGCTGAGGCTTATAAGGCCTTTGTTATCAAATCGTTATCTGTATACACGCGTTATTGAGCAAGGTTGTAGGCAGCAGCCGCGGATTTATGCCAGAAGAATTCGGCCTCACTTGGACTAAGCCCAAAAGTTAGGGCTTTGGCCAATTCAACAATTTGAGAGTACGTCCCACCTAAATTTGCAACTGGCCAATCTGAACCAAACATTAATCTTTGTGGTGTAAAAATTTCAATTACATGATCAACGTATGGTTTGAAATCTTTAACTTGCCAGTCTTTCCAATTTGCTTCTGTAACTAAACCAGAAACTTTGCAAAGAACATTTGGAAGAGTTGCGAGTTCAGTCATTAAAGTTTTCCAAGGTTCAATTTCTTTTTTTGCAACATGAGGTTTCGAAATATGATCCATGACAAATTGCACATCTGGACAGGCCCGAACTAATTTAATTGCCGCGGCTAATTCCGGTGTCTTGGTTAGCAGATCGAAAGTGATCCCAAGTTCTCCAAGCTTTTTTACATTTGCAATCGTCTCGGGCTTGGCCAAGTAATTTGGGTCCGGATGGTCTTGGGCGATATCTCGGATACCTTTTAAATACTCGGCGCCCGGTGAATCTAGGTATTGGTGCAGGTGCGCGATGGCATCCGGAGCGTCAATTTGCAGCCAACCTACAACTGCTCCGACAAGTTGTTCGGATTGCGCAATATTTAGAAGCTCTGGAGTTTCAGAATAGTCAGTGACCGTCTGAACTAACACCGTCTTGTCGATACGCGAGTCAACAATCGCATCTCGCAAATCAGGTACCAGAAAATTTCTACGAATTGGTTGCATCTCATCGCCGGTAATCCACTCTTGGTCTCGGATAGAAAGATCCCAAAGGTGGTGGTGCGAATCGATGCGCATTTTTTCTAATTATCCAACTGCGACAATATTGTTAAGCGGTTTGCCTTCTGACAATAACTTAAGTTGGGATTCAACTAATTTGCGGCCACGAGGTTCAAATGCGGTCGAGTTTCCACCAACATGAGGAACCAACAATAAATTCTTTGCCTTCCAAAGTGGATGCCCGGCCGGCAATGGTTCTGGATCAGTAACGTCCAGCGCGGCATGAATTCGACCTGAATTTAATTCAGCAATCAACGCCTCGGTTTCAATAATTGGACCACGAGCGACGTTAACAATTAGCGCGCCATCCTTCATCTTTGCTAACCGCTCTTTATTAAACATATGTCGTGATTCATCTGTAAGCGGCAGGATCAAAATTACGACATCTAGGGTTGGAAGATGCTTGTCGAGTTCATCTATTTTGATTGAGCCATCTCGTCCTGATTTCGAGAAGCTGGAAACGCTCACATCAAAGCCCGAAAGATTTTTGACCACTTGCTTGCCAATCGAACCAAATCCGATTACACCAATCTTGCTATCTGAAAGGGATGTGAACCGGCGATGATCCCAAGTCCCAGCAATCTGATCACGAATGAATTCTGGAAAGCCGCGTCTAGATGCAAGTGCAAGTCCGACTGCAAGTTCTGCCGTTGATGCATCGTGCACACCGCTGGCATTGCAAAGTGTTAGCCCGGGACGGAGATATGCGAGTGCGTCGTCATAACCAGCATTTGGCATCTGAAGATATTTTAAGTTTGGCATTTTTGCTGCGTAGGCAAGCGCGGCTGCGCCTCCCATATAAGAAGGAACAAAGAATTCAATTTGAGAAAGATCGGATGTGTCGAGTGGAAAATTCGCAGGGGATTTAAGTTCTATATTTTCGGGAACAGCTAAATCCGGCCATTGGGCCCAAGCCACAATTTTGCTCATTGATTAGCGCCCTTCGGGAATAACTTCGACCGGATTGGTTAATTTACCAATACCAGCAACATCTATTTCGACCACATCACCTGCGGCAAGTGAGATATCCAACGGTGGAACAATGCCGGTGCCGGTAGAAAGAATTACGCCATGCGGGAAGTCCTGGCATCTGAATAGATAGGTGATCAAATCTTCTAGGGTTCGATTAAGTGCGGCAAGGGAAGTCTCGGCCTCCCAGGCAATTGAGGTGCCTCGCAGAATTCGTGCTTTGATTTTCATTTCAGCAGGTATTGGGGCAAGCCAGGCTGGCGTTATATCTGGGCCGATTGCGGTTGATCCATTATAAATTTTCGCCTGCGAAAGGTAAAGCGGATTTTCACCTTCAATTGTCCGCGCTGTCATGTCGTTGCAAATCGAATATCCAATGATCTCACGATACCTATTTATATAGATTGCAACTTCGGGTTCTGGGACAGAGGCATCTGAGTCATAGCGAATCCCAACTGGCGAATTAGTCCCACGGGCGCGGACTGCGTTGGATTTAAAGAAGAGCTCTGGGCGATCAGCTTCATAAACTCTCTGGTAAACATCCGGAACCCCAGATTCCTCTTTGCGGGCATCGCGGGAACGAAGATATGTAACGCCCGCTCCCCACAATTCAATTTCCGGTGAAATTGGGGCGACTAAATTTCCAGTTATGGCTCCAGATGTTTTGCTTACAGCGCTCTTTAGCTCATCCAAAGTTAGGTGCATTGCTTGGGTCAAAGTTGGAATCTTCTCGACTCCAGAGTGGGCTCCATCAAGCGTTACTGCAAATTGATATGCATTTGATTGGCTTGCGATGATTGAGAATTTCATAGTGACATCTTTTCGATAAGGCCAGCATCTTCAAGCTGGTTCCAGATATCTTCTGGAAGTTCTAAATCAAAATCAGCCGCGTTGGCCAACAACTCTTTACTATTTCGAGAGCCAGTTAAGACCGAGGTAACTGCCGGATGGCGAAGTGGAAATTGCAGAGCCGCAGCAGTCAGCGGAATTCCAAGGTTCTTTAGGAAGGCGCCAATTTCTTGAGCCTTCTTAATAATCTCATCTGAAGCAGGTAGATATTCAAAAGTAGCGCCAGGCTTTGGATCTGCTAAGACTCCAGAGTTAAAGACGCCACCAATAGTGATATCAACTCGTCGCTCTAGGGCATAAGGCAATAATTTATTCTGGGCGCTCTGGTCAAGCAGGGTATATCTCCCTGCCAGAAGTACGATGTCAAGATCAACGTTCTTCATAATCTCAATTGCCACATCGCAAAGATTAATTCCAATTCCGATCGCTTTGATAATTCCTTGACGCTTCAAATCTGCCAGAACCGGGTATGCAATATTTATTGCTTCTGAAATATGGTTTTCAGCATCGTGCATCAGAGCAATATCAATTTGGTCCACACCTAATCGCTTTAAACTTTCATCGAGCGAACGCTTGATGCCATCAGCGGAATAATCAAAGACTGGCTGGATATGTGGATCTGCATCCGGAAACCAGGGGACTGGATCGGCTTTTTCAACCCAATTTAGAACTCGACCGACTTTAGTTTGTAGGACAAATGGTTTCGTGACGTTACTCAAAATTCGACCAAGGCGCTCTTCAGCAAGACCGTGTCCATATAGTGGAGCGGTATCAAAGTAATTCATCCCATTATCTAGAGCAGTACGGATTAATTGATCGCTCTCGGAAATATCGACTGATTTAAATAATCCAGCGAGCGGTGCGGTTCCGAGGCTTAGCCTGGTTAATTCAAGGTCTACGCGCTTCATGCCAATTTTCTGGTTATGTCGCGCCATGAAAATTATCGTATAGGATTTTTGCTAAGAAGCGAAGCATTCATATCTAAAACCGCAAAGGGATGACATGCCAAAGATTACTGGCTTTAAAACTATCGATGTCAGATTTCCAACCTCACGTGGTTTAGATGGTTCTGATGCAATGAATAAGGAACCAGATTATTCAGCAGCACTTGTAATCCTTGAAACCGATGATCCAAACTTTGAAGGCCATGGCTTTGTGTTTACTTGTGGTCGCGGAAATGATTTACAGTGCGATGCAATTGAATTATTGGCGCCATATGCAGTGGGCAGAGATATTGCAGATCTTGCAACAAGCATGGGCGATTTTGCTCGCAGCTTGGTTCGAGATTCACAAATCCGCTGGCTCGGACCAGAAAAAGGTGTAACTCAGATGGCCGCTGGTGCTGTCGTAAATGCTGCCTGGGATTTAGTAACAAAGCATGCAAAGAAACCACTCTGGAAATTCTTATCGGATTTGTCACCAGAAGAAATTGTTGAACTTATTGATTTCCGCTACATCACCGATGCGCTTACACCTGATGAAGCGCTAGAAATTTTGCGCAAAGCCCAACCAAATCGCGCTGCCAACGAAGCCCAATTAATTAAAGAAGGTCTACCTGCTTACACAACAACTCCGGGATGGCTTGGATATACCGATGAGAAAATGGTTCGTCTTGCAAAGCAAGCGGTTGCAGACGGCTATAAATTAATTAAATTAAAGTGCGGCGGAAATCTTGAAGATGACAAGCGTCGTCTCCGTCTAGCACGTGAAGCTGTTGGTCCAGATATTAAAATTTCGATTGATGCCAATCAGGTTTGGGATGTAAACCAAGCAATTGAATGGATTAAGGGGATTGGCGATGTAAATCTGCATTGGGTCGAAGAGCCAACAAACCCAGATGACGTTTTAGGACATGCAACTATTGCAAAAGCAATTGCACCGGTGCGAGTAGCAACTGGCGAGCACGGCATGAATCGAATTATTTTTAAGCAGATGCTGCAGGCAAAGTCCTTCTCATTTATGCAGATTGATGCGACCCGAGTCGCCGGAGTCAATGAAAACTTGGCTAATATCTTGATGGCTGCAAAATTTGGAATCCCGGTCTGCCCACATGCTGGTGGCGTTGGCCTGTGCGAACTTGTGCAGCACCTAGCCATGTTTGATGCAGTTGCAGTTACTGGACACCATGCTGATCGGGTTGTTGAATTTGTTGACCACTTGCATGAACACTTTGTAGTCCCAACAGATATTCAAAATGCGCATTACATGCCACCACTAAAGCCGGGCACCGGTGGCGAGATGTATGCCAAAACTATTTCTGATTTCACATTTCCTACCGGCAAAGAATGGATAAGCGCATGAGCACAGAGTTCGCAGGATTAACCGCAGTTGTAACTGGAGCCGGTTCGGGAATCGGACTTGCTACCGCAACAATTTTGAAGGAGCGCGGAGCCACGGTTTATGGCCTGGACTTAGCTGAAGGTGGCATGTCTGGCATTGCAACTTGGGTTCAGTGCGATCTTGGCGACGATGCTTCAGTCGCTAAAGCTTTTGAAGGAATCACGAAGCTAGACATACTTATTAATAATGCTGCAATCAGCGCAGTAGGAACAGTCGAGAGTAATTCCTCTGAGGAATGGCTAAAGGTTTTGAACGTTAACGTTCTCGGAATTGTTCGTGCTTCAAAGGCAGCTCTTCCGTTATTGCGTAAAAGCAAAGCAGCTTCAATTGTTAATACCTGTTCGGTTGCTGCAACTGCCGGTATTCCAAAGCGCGCGGTTTACAGTGCATCAAAAGGTGCAGTTCTCTCACTGACACTTGCAATGGCAAATGATCACATTGTTGATGGCGTTCGAGTAAATTGTGTAAATCCTGGAACTGCAGATACGCCATGGGTTCAACGTTTGCTTGCACAAGCAGCTGATCCAGTTGCAGAACGCAAAGCACTTGAAGCCCGTCAACCACTTGGCCGTTTGGTCTCGTCAGAAGAAGTTGCAAGTGCAATTTGTTATCTAGCTAGCCCACTTCAAGGTTCGACAACTGGAACTTCTTTAGTTGTAGATGGTGGAATGCAAGGCCTTCGCATCCCCAAGTAAAACTACTTCTCTTCGAGAATTAGTGAGACTGAATTAATGCACCATCTTTGATCGGTAGGAACTTCGTAACCTTCGCCTTCAAAGACATGTCCTAAGTGCGACCCACAATTAGCACAACGAACTTCAGTCCTCACTCGCATTCCAAGTGAGCGGTCTTCAATTAGCTCTACTGCATCTTCACTTGTCGGTGCATAAAAAGATGGCCAGCCACAACCAGAATGAAACTTCGTCTCACTTCTAAATAATTCGTGGTTGCAAGCTTTGCAGCGATAACTTCCAACTTTGTCACTGTCGGTGTATTCACCAGTAAAGGGACGCTCGGTCGCACCTCTTCGCAGAACTTCAAAAGAGAGTGGATCTAATTTAGTTGCGAGCTCGGCATCATTTATCTGTGCGGGATAATTCTTATCGCTACCCATTTGATTCGCCATGTCTGCATATTACGCAAACTTTCATGGGTGTGCCACAGATAGAATTGGGCCATGCGCAAATTGGTAAAACGAGTTAATAAGCTCTTCGCCAGCCGCAGAAGCTGGGTTCGCCTAATTATCGTTTCAGCAATTGCCTCGGGAGTTGCCTGGCAGATCGGCGATTTACTAATCAAAAATGGTGGTGTAGTTGCTGCAATTATCTGTGCGCTAACCATCCGAATCTCACTTTACAAATCAATTCGAGAAGGTTTTGGTCAGATAGTCGGAACTGCAATTGGTGCCGGTGTTGCACTTGTCTGTGTCACGATATTTGATCTCGGAGTCATTTCAGTTGCCCTGACAGTGCTCCTCTGCTCAGTCGTTGCTCGCGCCCTGCACCTTGGTGAAGTAGCATCAGTAAATGTTCCAGTAACTGCCTTAATTGTTATTGGCCCAGGACTCAGCGAGAGCACTGCGCTCTCAAGATTATCTTCAACTTTAATTGGTGCATCTGTTGCAATTGCATTTTCATATTTCTCTCATGCCAAAACTCCGGCTGGTCGTACAGTTGACAAGATAAGTTCGCTCGCAAACAAGTGCGCAAAATTGTTGGGAGAAATGTCCGAAGGTGTGGCAGCTGGGTTTACCCAAGAGCAGGCAGGTAATTGGCTCGCGAGAGCGCGTTTGTTAGTTGAAGAGATTCCCGAAGTTCGTTCACAATTACAAGAAGCTCGTGGTTATGCAAAGTGGCTCTCTTCTGGCGTAGTTATTGAAGCTGAAGAACTTTATGTAAGAGGAGTTGCCGTAGAACATACTGTCGTTCAAGTTAGAACAATTGCCCGAACGCTCTTTGATTCTGCTGTAAAAGAAGGAATCGCCGAAGAATCAAAACGCGAGATTGCACAGATGCTTTCCGCTGCAAGTTTTGCAATAAGTTTAAAAGTAAATCAAATTAGAACTGCAGAAGGTGTGGTCGAATCTCTTTCAGCTACTCAAGATTTACGATTTGCTGGTGCAGCACTTGCCTATTCCTTAATCGATGCATCAAATAAAGTTGATCAGAATCAAATTATACGTGGGATTTCACTGGTCTCAAATATTTCGATTATTGCTGATTCGTTAGATGAAACCTCACCGGCCTTACTTGATGTAGTCACGCCAGGAGAGCCATCCTTTAATCAGATATTGAAAGTTTTACCAAAGGAGCAAGGTGCAAGATTTGGCTTACGATTAACAAAGCCGCTTGTCTGGGTCAAGGCGCGCTTTCGTAATTATTTTTAACTGCTAAGTAAGGCGAAATTTCTCCCATTTCCAGAGTGGTTGTAGGCTCGTCCTCTGTCAGCACTGCCCCCCTAGCTCAGTCGGTAGAGCGTTTCCATGGTAAGGAAGAGGTCAACGGTTCGATTCCGTTGGGGGGCTCGATTACAATTACAACTTAGTATTAATTAGTGAAACTAGTTTTCTTCACTTTTTCACTAATCCTTGGCGGGATAGCTCAGCTTGGTAGAGCAAACGGCTCATAATCGTTGTGTCGCCGGTTCAAATCCGGCTTCCGCTACTCGTGATTTGCACGTATTTTCACAAATTGCGCAGGTTGAAGTAACCTAGCGCTCTTAGTTGAAATCTTTAACCGCAATAAAAATGAAGGAGCACCACTATGGCAAGTAAGAGCGCGGATGTACGCCCAAAAATCACAATGGCCTGCGTAGAGTGCAAAGAACGTAACTACATCACAAAGAAGAATCGCCGCAACGATCCAGATCGACTAGAGCTGAAGAAGTTCTGTCCACGTTGCAAGCTTTCAACAACACACCGCGAGACTCGCTAATCCGATGTTGAATCCCGACTTAGTCGGGCGCACCTTTACAAGTGCCGATTCTATAGCTGTTACTAAAGAGGCAGTCCAAAAATTTGCTGAAGTTATTGGCGAAACAAATTTTGAAATTGCTCCGCCAACATTTGCAATTTCCATAACGCTAGAACAATCCCAAAGCTTGCTTCAAGATAGCGGCCTTAATTGGACACGAGTAGTCCACAGGGATCAAAAATTTGAAATCAAAAGACCAATAGTTGCCGGCGATGTTTTCTATTGCGCATCGACCATAGAGAGCGCTCGCAATGTTGCTGGAAATGAAATCGTCACGGTTCGTTCAGATTTAAATTCAGCAACCGAGTTAGTGGTTTCTACCTGGTCAACTTTGGTTGTGCGAGCATGAATAAAATTGAAGTCGGCGCTGAATTTGCCCCAAAGTCTTTTCTTATTAATCGTAAGTTATTAGTTGAATATGCAAATGCCAGTGGCGATCAAAACCCAATTCACCAGGATGAAGCTTTTGCAAAATCTGTTGGATTGCCAGATGTCATTGCGCATGGGATGTTAACGATGGCACTAGCGGGAAAATATCTATCAGATATTTCTGGCAGCCAGAGCGTTCTTGAATTCTCTGCAAAATTTATAAAGCCGGTTGTTGTCCCAGCAGATACTGATGTCGCACTTGTAATTTCTGGCAAAGTGACTGAAGCCAACAATGGAATTGCAAAAATTGAGCTCTTGGCTATGTGTAATGAGGTTAAAGTTCTGGGTATGGCAAAAGGTGTGATAAAAATCTGATGAGCGCCCCATTCAAGGTCTATAAGCGAATTGGCGATCTGCGCAAGTTAAGCGCAAAGGATTTCTCAGCAACAATTCTTATTTATGTCGATGGATTTATCGAAGATGCAATAACCTCAATTAATGCCGCAAAGGCGAATTCAGCTGACGACATTGCTATCTATCTTTTGATTTCGGGGACCCCAGAACTCGGCGATGTTTCCTCCTTGATTGATGAGCGCACTTATGTTGTTCAAATTACTGAAGGCGTAGGTTGGGGCGAGGGAATGAATGCCCTAATAAAATTGGCGAATTCGCCATATGTAATTGTCATGGACCCTTCAACAATATTTCTCGGTGATGCGATTACTCCTACAATTACAAAGCTGGCAAAGAGGGAATTTAGTGCAGTTGGTTGGCGAGGTGGCCTGGTCAATATCGAAGATGATTGGCGCAGTGTTGACGATAAGGGGGATGGCGAAGTAGATGTCCTATTTAGTTATTTCTTAGGCTTGAACCGAGAACATGCACTTGAAGCCGGTGCATTTAATATCCGTGCAATTTATTATCGAAATGCAGATATGGAATTTGGTCTAAAACTTCGTCAGGCCCAAGGTCGACTCTGGCAGTTAGAACTTCCTTTAAAGCAGGAGCGTCATCACGGTTATCACGATACAGATCCAACTTACCGAGATGAACAGTCAAAGAAGAACTACGACCGAATCCTTCAAAGGTTTAGGGGCAAAACCGAAATATTGTCGCCACGCAGGTAACCTTGGCTTATGGCTGCGAATGAGTTAGCGAACTTCACAACGCTTGGCGTTGGGGGGCCAGCTACGAGAATTATTCTGGCGAAGAGCGAAGAAGAGTTAATTTCAGCGGTTAAAGCCTGTGATGAATCAAAAGAACCATTACTAATTCTTGGTGGCGGTTCAAATATTTTAGTGAGCGACAATGGATTTATTGGCACTGTAATTAAAGTAGAGACCAGTGGGAATTCCTTTGAAATTGATGCCTGCAGTGGTGGAACTCTGACGGTTAGCGCTGGCACCGATTGGGATGAATTCGTTGCTTTCACAATTGAAAAAGGCCTATCAAATCTCGAATCACTAAGTGGAATTCCAGGAACTGTTGGGGGCTCTCCAATTCAAAACATTGGCGCATATGGTCACGAAGTTTCCGAAGTAATTGCGCGGGTTCGCACCTTTGATCGCAAAAATCAAGAGGTAAAGACATTTACCGCTAGTGAGTGTGAATTCGGGTATCGAAGTTCTATCTTTAAAAGCGAAGCCAATCGATATGTAATTTTGGATGTGACTTTTCAATTACGAATCGGCGAAACATCTCTGCCAATTGGTTATGCCGAGCTGGCAAAGGAACTTGGGGTAGAAATTGGGGCCCGGGTCACAATCCCAAAGGTTCGAGAGGCAGTCTTAAAATTGCGAAGCGCTAAAGGAATGTTGCTTGGGCAGGGAATTAAATCCGCTGGTTCATTCTTTATGAATCCAATTCTAGATAAGAAGATTGCCGATGAATTACCGAGCGATGCTCCTAGATGGCCAATGTCAGATGGCCGAGTAAAGACTTCAGCAGCTTGGTTGATGGAACATGCAGGTGTAAGTAAAGGCGATCAACTAGCCGGTGCGCAGATTTCACCAAAGCATGTTCTTGCACTTTCAAATGCCGGTAATGCAACAGCTAAAGATTTAATTGAATTAGCAAAAAGTGCTCAAGAGAAAGTTCGCGCAAAGTTTGGAATCACTCTGCAAACAGAGGTGCAATTAGTGGGCTTAAACCTTTAGGCTATTTAGCTTCGCCAAGAAGTTTTGCTACTCGACCAATTCCTTCGACGATATCTTCATCACCAATTGCATATGAGAAGCGTAGATAACCAGATGGCCCAAATGCTTCACCAGGCACTGCAGCAACTTCAACTTCATCCAGAATAAGTGTTGCAAGTTCGGCAGAAGTTTCTGGTCGCTTGCCGCGGATTTCTTTTCCTAAAACACCCTTTACTGATGGATAAACATAGAAAGCGCCAGTAGGCGTAGGACAGGTAACTCCAGGAATTTTATTTAAGAGACCAACGATTAATTTACGCCGACGATCAAATGCAACGCCCATCTCATGCACTGCGGTCAAATCACCAGTTAGAGCAGCGATTGCAGCACGTTGGGAAACATTTGAAACGTTTGAAGTTAAATGTGACTGGAGATTTGTAGCAGCCTTAATTACATCTTTGGGGCCAATCATCCAACCAACTCGCCAACCAGTCATTGCATAAGTCTTTGCAACACCATTGATGATTAGAGTTTGATCTGCCAGTCCTGGAACTACAACTGGAAGACTTGGGGCAGTAGCACCGTCGTAAAGTAAGTGTTCGTAAATTTCATCTGAAATTATCCAGATGCCATGTGCGAGCGCCCATTCTCCAATGGCTTTCACCTGTTCAGCAGAATAGACCGAGCCGGTTGGATTTGATGGCGAGCAGAACAAGAGAGCTTTGGTCTTTGGGGTTCGTGCTGCTTCAAGTTGATCAACTGTTACTAAATAGTTCTGTGATTCATCAGCAAAAACTTCTACCGAGATTCCGCCTGCAAGTTTGATACATTCTGGATAAGTGGTCCAGTAAGGAGAGGGCAAAATAACTTCGTCGCCTGGATCAATAATTGAAGCGAATGATTGATACACGGATTGCTTGCCACCATTTGTAACAAGAACTTGGTCTGCAGTAATTACATAATTTGAATCACGAAGAGTCTTGGCAACAATTGCATCACGCAGTTCTGGAAGACCAGGTGTTGGTGTGTAACGATGATTTGCAGGTTTCGCTGCTGCTTCAGCTGCTGCCTTCACAATGTAATCAGGAGTTGGAAAATCTGGTTCACCAGCACCGAAGCCGATTACTGGTCGGCCAGCCGCTTTAAGTGCTTTAGCCTTTCCATCTACTGCCAATGTGGCCGATTCAGCGATAGCTGCTATCCGGCGAGAAATTCTAGGTTTTGCGCTCATTGATCCCATAGTGCGGAGTATGCCATCCCTCAGTTTTACTAACCGCCCCTCCACGCTCTACACTCCCCGTTCTGGCGCTTGCATTAGGTCATGCTGACGCATGTCTCCTTGACTTAAGTGACGCTCGAAGGGCAGTAGCTCAACTGGCCAGAGTTCCGGTCTCCAAAACCGGCGGTTGGGGGTTCAAGTCCCTCCTGCCCTGCAAGTAGTTGTACGAGTAGTTGAAGTATTTAGTTGAAGAAGTTTTATCTAGAACTAGTAATAAATAGGAAAGAGGTAGTGAACGTGGTTGATGAGAAAGATCCATCACACAACACAGACCAGGAATCCCTCGGGTTCTTCGGTCGCATTGGCCTTTTCTATCGCCAAATAGTTTCTGAGCTTCGCAAAGTTGTTTGGCCAACTAAAAATCAACTTACAACTTACACCGCAGTGGTATTGGTATTCGTATCTTTTGTTATTGCAGTTGTTTCAGTCTATGACTTGATTTTAACCAAAGTCGTCTTCTGGGTATTTGGATAAGGGGGGAATCTTATGTCACTCGAAGAGTTAGATAATTTAGACACACCTCCAGTTAATACTGTTGACGATTTTGAAGCTGCGCTCGCAGTGTCGGCAGAGGCCGAAGTTGTTGATGTGGCAGCGGTTCCAGATCATGTCCAAGCTATTGTTGAAAATGACATGGCAGTGGTTCCAGATCAAGATGAATCTGAATCTGAATCAGAAGAAGAGAATGACGAGAATGCTGAATTCCGTCGTGCACTTCGCACCGCACTCGGTGACTGGTACGTAGTTCACTCTTATGCAGGATACGAGAAGAAAGTTAAGGGCAACCTTGCTAACCGTATTACTTCACTAAATATGGAAGATTACATTTTTCAGATTGAAGTTCCTGAAGAAGAAGTAATGGAAATTAAGAATGGTCAACGCAAGCAAGTAAAGCGCAATGTGTTCCCAGGCTATGTCTTGGTTCGCATGGATCTCACTGACGAGTCTTGGTCATGTGTGCGTAATACTCCTGGCGTAACTGGTTTCGTTGGAAATGCGCATCATCCATCTCCACTTACTTTGACAGAAGTTGAAAACATCTTGGCACCACGTCCAGTTAAGAAGTCAGACAAGATCGATATTCGTATGATTGACTTCGAAATTAATGAATCTGTAACTGTTATGGATGGCCCATTCGCAACCCTTCCAGCGACTATCGCTGAGATCATGCCAGAACAAGGCAAGCTAAAAGTTTTAGTTTCAATCTTCGGTCGCGAAACACCAGTCGAACTTTCATTTAACCAAGTCCAAAAGATTTAAAAAGAAGAGAAAAGGAAGAGAAAAATGGCACCAAAGAAGAAGATCACAGCACTTATCAAGTTGCAGATCCAGGCTGGCGCAGCAACACCTGCACCACCGGTAGGTCCAGCTCTTGGTCAACATGGTGTGAACATCATGGACTTCGTTAAGGCATATAACGCTGCTACCGAGTCCCAAAAGGGCCAGATCATTCCGGTAGAAATCACCGTATTCGAAGATCGCTCATTCACATTTATCACAAAGACCCCACCAGCATCACGTTTAATCTTGAAAGCTGCTGGCGTTGAAAAGGGTTCACCAATTCCACATAAGACCAAGGTCGCAAACATCACCAAGGCACAGGTTGAAGAGATCGCAAAGATCAAGATGCCGGACTTGAATGCAAATGATCTTGATGCTGCAAGTTTGATTATCGCCGGTACTGCTCGCTCAATGGGTATCACCGTCGGTTAATTAAAAAAAAGAAATACCAAAGAAAGACGTGGGAGAACCTCGCTGGTTCGCTAACCACAACTCCGCCTAACAAATCGTTAGTCGAAACTAAAGGAGAAGAAATGAAGCGCAGTAAAAAATATAACGAGGCAGCTGCAAAGATCGATCAAAAGATTCTTTACACACCTTCACAGGCAGTTAAGTTGGCTAAAGAGACCAGCAAAACTAAATACGATGCAACAGTTGAAGTTGCACTACTTCTTGGCGTAGATCCAAAGAAGGCAGATCAAGCAATCCGTTCGACAGTAAACCTGCCACACGGAACCGGTAAGACTGCCCGCGTTCTTGTATTCGCAGGCGGCGAGCGCGCTGATGAAGCACGCGCAGCTGGCGCAGACATTGTTGGCGCAGATGAATTAATCGAAGAAGTTTCAAAGGGTCGTCTTGATTACGACGCTGTTGTTTCAACACCTGAACTTATGGGTAAGGTCGGTCGTCTTGGAAAGGTTCTTGGACCTCGCGGTTTAATGCCAAACCCAAAGACCGGAACAGTTACAACTAACGTTGCTAAAGCTGTTAACGACATCAAGGGCGGAAAGATTGAATTCCGCGTTGATAAGAATTCAAACCTTCACTACATAATTGGAAAGACATCTTTCACAGCAGAGCAACTGGCTGATAACTACGCAGCAGCTCTTGAAGAAGTTATGCGCGCAAAGCCAAACTCTTCAAAGGGACGCTTCGTCCGCAAGGCCACAATCTCGACGACGATGGGACCTGGAATTCAGGTCGACCCAACGATCTCACGCGATGGCGGAGATAACGTTCAGGCTTAATACCTGGACCAGACTGACTTTGACTGGGGTAGGCCCAATCGCTTACCCTAGGCAAGTTGTTACAAGTTAGTAACAGTAAAAGCAAGACCCGTACCAAAGACTGCAGGTCCTTTTAGTAAAAAAACTAAGAGGTTAATTGTTGAAAAACAGCCAGCATAGGTGCCCACGTAACCTCGTGCGCATTTATGCGACGGGGTTTTTTGATTTTAGAGCGAAAGGAAGCCAAATGGCTCGCCCAGATAAAGCAGCAGCTGTTGCAGAACTGACGGAAGATTTCCGTACAGCAAATGCAACTGTGCTAACTGAATATCGTGGTCTCTCTGTTACATCAATGAAGGAACTTCGCCGTGCACTTGGTAGCGATACTAAGTACTCAGTAGTGAAGAACACTCTTACCAAGATCGCAGCAAAAGATGCAGGAGTAGATATCGATCCGTCTCTACTTGCTGGTCCATCAGCTGTTGCATTTATTAAGGGCGATCCAATTGATGCCGCAAAGAGCCTAAAGAACTTCTCAAAAGAAAATCCATTCCTTGTTATCAAGGGCGGAATCTTTGAAGGCAAATCTGTAACTGTTGCAGAAATTATGAAGCTAGCTGACCTTGAATCTCGTGAGGTTCTATTGGCAAAGCTTGCTGGTGCAATGAAGGGTTCACTTGCCAAGGCAATTCGTACCATCGATGCACTTCGAGCAAAGAAGGAAGCACTCGAAGGTGCTCCAACTCCAGTGGTGTCCGAGGCGCCAACAGAAGCAAAGGTGGCAGAGGTTCCAGCTTCAGTAGAAGCAGTGTCCGAAGCAGCAACAGAAACAAATGAGGCAGAGGTTCCAGCTGTAGCTGAAACAGAAGCCAGCGCACCTCTTGAAACTCCAGAAGCATAAAAACTAATCTCTAAGAATCTAAGAAAAGGAATATAAAAATGGCAAAGTTAACTTCAGATGATCTATTAGCTCAATTCAAGGAAATGACTCTTGTTGAACTTTCAGATTTCGTAAAAGCATTCGAAACAGAGTTCGATGTAACAGCAGCAGCACCAGTTGCAGTTGCAGCAGCAGGCGGCGCAGCAGGCGGCGCAGCAGCAGCAAGTGATCAAGATGAGTTCACGCTTATTCTTGAAGATGCTGGTTCACAGAAAATTGCAGTTATCAAGGAAGTTCGTAACATCAACTCAAGCCTCGGCCTAAAGGAAGCTAAGGACTTGGTAGATGGAACACCTGCTACTTTGATCGAAAAGGGAAGCAAAGAAGCTGTTGATAAGGCGAAGACAGCTCTTGAAGCTGCAGGCGCAAAGGTCTCAGTTAAGTAATCCCAGCCCGGATTTACGCACAAGCGTTAGGAAAAGGGACCCCAATGGGGTCCCTTTTTTCGTATCTAGGTGTATAAGGCCAGTTGGACAGATGCCCGCTTGATTCGATACTCTCGCCCTTCGCAATTTTAAAAACCCAGAGGTCAGGCATATAGCGGCTGAGACCTGGCGGTAGCCGTGCGTTTACATCTGGAGGAATTTTGGCCGCATCGAAGTCAAAGTCATTTGCACCTGCTCGCGTTTCATTCGCAAAAATTCGTGAACCACTTGAAGTTCCAAACCTATTATCACTACAGCTAGACAGTGTTGATTGGTTACTTGGCAACGACTCGTGGCGTTCTCGTCTTGTTGTTGCTGAAAAGGCCGGTCGTGGTGAAGTACCAAAGACATCAGGATTAGAAGAAATCTTTGAAGAGATTTCTCCAATCGAAGATTTCCAAGGAACGATGAGTCTCTCGTTTAGAGATCACCGATTCGAACCACCAAAGTATTCAGTCGCCGAATGTAAAGAGCGCGACATCACTTACTCTGCACCGTTATTCGTAACTGCAGAATTCACCAACAACATCACTGGTGAAATTAAGTCACAGACAGTTTTCATGGGCGATTTCCCACTGATGACACCACGCGGAACTTTCGTAATTAACGGAACCGAGCGCGTTGTTGTTTCACAGATTGTTCGTTCACCTGGTGTTTATTTTGAACGCACAATTGAGAAGAGTTCAGATAAAGATATTTTGACTGCGAAGATTATTCCAAGCCGTGGTGCTTGGTTGGAATTCGAAGTTGATAAGAAGGATTTGGTCGGTGTTCGTATCGACCGTAAGCGTAAGCAATCAGTAACAATTTTCTTGAAGGCACTTGGTTGGTCAGAGGAACAAATCCTTGAACAATTCGGTGAATTCGAATCTATTCGCGCAACTCTTGAAAAAGATAACGTGAACACTCAAGACGAAGCTCTGCTAGATATTTATCGCAAGCTGCGTCCAGGTGAGCCACCAACAAAGGAAGCCGCACAAGGACTTATCGAGAACTTGTACTTCAATCCAAAGCGTTATGACCTGGCAAAGGTTGGTCGCTTCAAGGTTAACAAGAAGCTTGGTTTAGACCTTGAACTTTCAAAGGGCCTACTAAACATTGAAGATATCGTTGCAACAATTCGCTACTTAGTTTCTCTCCATAACGGCGATGCGCTTATGGAATATGGCAAGCAAGTACGTGTTGAAACTGACGATATCGATCACTTCGGTAACCGTCGCCTTCGCACAGTTGGTGAACTGATTCAGAACCAAGTCCGTACTGGTCTTTCACGTATGGAGCGTGTTGTTCGCGAACGTATGACAACACAAGATGTTGAAGCAATTACTCCACAGACTCTGATCAACATCCGTCCGGTTGTTGCATCAATTAAGGAGTTCTTCGGAACATCTCAACTCTCACAATTTATGGACCAGACAAATCCACTTTCTGGAATGACACACAAGCGTCGTCTTTCAGCACTTGGACCCGGCGGTCTTTCTCGTGAACGCGCAGGCTTCGAAGTTCGTGACGTTCACCCATCTCACTACGGACGTATGTGTCCAATTGAAACTCCTGAAGGTCCAAACATCGGACTTATCGGATCACTTGCAACATATGCTCGCGTAACCCCATTCGGATTTATCGAAACTCCTTACCGCAAAGTTCTAAAGGGCAAGGTCACAGATCAAATTGATTACTTAACTGCAGATGAAGAAGATGAGCATGTAATTGCGCAAGCAAACGCACCGCTCACTTCAGATTCACACTTTGCAGAACCACGCGTTCTTGTTCGTCGTCGTGGTGGCGAAGTTGAATTCATTCATGCAGATGAAGTTGATTACATGGACGTTTCACCACGTCAGATGGTTTCTGTTGCAACCGCAATGATTCCATTTCTTGAGCACGACGATGCGAACCGCGCATTGATGGGTTCAAACATGATGCGTCAAGCAGTTCCACTAATTCGTGCAGAAGCACCATTCGTGGGAACTGGTATGGAATTCCGCGCAGCTGTTGATGCTGGCGATGTTCTACTTGCCCGCGACTCAGGTGTTGTTACTGAAGTAAGCGCTGATGAAGTTACTGTCATGAATGATGACGGAACAACTGAGCATTACTTCCTAGAGAAGTTCACACGTTCTAACCAAGGTACTAGCCGCAATCAGAAAGTGATTGTTGCGCAAGGCAACCGTGTTGAAACTGGCCAAGTTATTGCTGATGGACCATCGACCGAAAAGGGCGAAATGGCACTCGGTAAGAACTTGCTCGTGGCATTTATGTCATGGGAAGGTCACAACTACGAGGATGCAATTATTCTTTCGCAACGTCTCGTTCAAGATGACGTACTAACTTCAATTCATATTGAAGAGTATGAAGTTGATGCTCGCGATACCAAACTTGGACCTGAGGAAATCACTCGTGATATCCCTAACGTGAGCGAAGAAGTTCTTGCAGATCTAGATGATCGCGGAATTATTCGGATCGGTGCTGAAGTTGTTCCTGGCGACATTCTTGTCGGAAAGGTAACTCCTAAGGGCGAAACCGAACTCACCCCAGAAGAGCGTCTGCTCCGTGCAATCTTCGGTGAGAAGGCTCGTGAAGTTCGCGATACCTCACTAAAAGTTCCACACGGTGAATCTGGAAAAGTTATTGATGTTCGCATTCAATCTGCAGAAGATGGATATGAACTTCCTGCCGGTGTAAACCAAATCGTTCGCGTATTTGTTGCGCAGAAGCGAAAGATTCAAGACGGTGACAAGCTTGCTGGTCGCCACGGCAACAAGGGTGTCATCTCAAAGATTCTTCCAGTAGAAGATATGCCATTCCTTGAAGATGGAACTCCTGTTGATGTTGTCTTGAACCCACTTGGTGTTCCTGGTCGTATGAACGTCGGTCAGATTTTAGAAACTCACTTAGGTTGGGTTGCTAAATCTGGTTGGAAGTTAGAGGGCAACGAGCCATGGCAGAAGGATCTACGCGAACATGGTTTCGCAGATGCTGCTGCAAACTCAAAGGTTGCAACTCCAGTATTTGATGGCGCAAAGGAAGAAGAACTTATTGGTCTTCTCTCTTCAACACTTCCCAACAAGGATGGAATGCGTCTTGTTGGTGGAAACGGAAAGGCCCGTCTATTCGACGGCCGCACCGGAGAGCCATACAAAGAAGAGATCACAGTTGGTTACATGTATATCTTAAAGCTTCACCACTTGGTGGATGACAAGATCCACGCACGTTCAACCGGACCTTACTCAATGATTACGCAACAACCACTTGGTGGAAAAGCACAATTCGGTGGTCAGCGCTTTGGTGAGATGGAAGTTTGGGCACTTGAAGCTTATGGCGCCGCTTACACACTCCAAGAGTTGCTAACTATTAAGTCCGATGACGTTCTTGGTCGCGTAAAACTTTACGAAGCCATTGTTAAGGGCGAGAACATTCCAGAACCAGGTATCCCAGAATCATTTAAGGTGCTTGTTAAGGAAATGCAGTCACTATGTCTAAATGTGGAAGTTCTATCTTCTGAAGGTGTAGCGATTGAAATGCGCGATACCGACGAAGAAGTATTCCGTGCCGCCGAAGAACTTGGAATCAACTTGTCACGAGTTGAACCTTCAAGTGTCGAAGAAGTTTAAGGAGAGGGATAAAAAATGTTAGATGTTAACTTTTTTGATGAACTACGAATTGGCTTAGCTTCGACTGACAATATTCGTGAGTGGTCTTTTGGTGAAGTAAAGAAGCCAGAAACCATCAACTACCGAACACTCAAGCCAGAGAAGGACGGACTCTTCGACGAGAAGATCTTCGGACCAACTCGTGACTGGGAATGTTATTGCGGTAAGTACAAGCGCGTTCGATTCAAGGGAATTATCTGCGAACGTTGCGGTGTTGAAGTTACTCGCGCAAAGGTTCGTCGTGAACGTATGGGTCACATCGAACTAGCTGCACCTGTTACTCACATCTGGTATTTCAAGGGCGTTCCATCACGCCTTGGTTACCTACTTGATCTTGCACCAAAGGATCTTGAGAAAGTTATTTACTTTGCTGCCTACATGATCACAGAAGTTGATACTGAAGCTCGCGAAGAAGATCTACCTGCACTCGAGAAGCGCCTTGCCGCAGATAAGAAGAAGATTGAAACTCGTCGTGATGGCGATCTAGATGCACGTCAGAAGAAGCTGGAAGCAGATACTGCTGAACTAGAAGCTGCTGGCGAAAAAGCAGATGTAAAGCGCAAAGTCCGCGAAGCGGCTGAACGTGAATTGAAGGCAGTTCGCGATAAGTCACAACGTGAACTCGATCGCTTAGATGCAGTCTGGGCTCGCTTCAAGAATCTAAAGGTTCAAGATCTCGAGGGCGACGAATCCTTGTATCGTGAACTTACAGATCGTTTCGGTGTTTATTTCAAGGGTTCAATGGGCGCAGCTGCAATCAAGCGTCGCTTAGAAACTTTTGACTTACAGTCTGAGTACACAATGCTGACTGAGCTTGCACAAACTGGTAAGGGTCAGAAGAAGACTCGCGCAATTAAGCGTTTGAAAGTTGTCTCTTCATTCCTAAATACTCGCAACCACCCAGCATCAATGGTTCTAGATTGCGTTCCAGTTATCCCACCTGATTTACGTCCAATGGTTCAACTAGATGGTGGTCGCTTTGCGACTTCAGATCTAAATGATCTATACCGACGCGTTATCAACCGTAACAATCGCTTGAAGCGCCTTGCAGATCTTGGTGCTCCAGAAATTATTGTTAATAACGAAAAGCGTATGTTGCAAGAAGCAGTAGATGCGCTATTCGATAACGGTCGTCGTGGTCGCCCAGTTACTGGCCCAGGAAACCGTCCACTTAAATCATTGTCAGACATGCTTAAGGGCAAGCAAGGGCGTTTCCGTCAAAACTTGCTTGGAAAGCGCGTTGATTATTCTGGCCGTTCAGTAATCGTTGTTGGTCCACAACTTAAGTTGCACCAATGCGGTCTGCCAAAGCAGATGGCGCTAGAACTTTTCAAGCCATTCGTAATGAAGCGCTTGGTTGATCTCAATCACGCACAGAACATCAAATCCGCAAAGCGTATGGTCGAGCGTGCTCGCCCTGTTGTGTGGGATGTTTTGGAAGAAGTAATTGCAGAACATCCAGTTCTTCTAAACCGCGCACCAACACTGCACCGTCTGGGTATCCAAGCTTTCGAACCACAATTGGTTGAAGGTAAAGCGATTCAGATTCACCCACTTGTCTGTACTGCATTTAACGCAGACTTCGACGGTGACCAGATGGCGGTTCACTTACCACTTTCAGCAGAAGCACAAGCAGAAGCTCGTGTTCTTATGCTTTCAAGTAACAATATTTTGTCACCTGCATCAGGTCGACCAATTACATCTCCTACTCAGGACATGGTTCTTGGTCTTTACTTCCTGACATCACTTCGTGAGAACGAACTTGGTGAAGGTCGCGCATTCGGTTCAATCGCTGAAGCTTTGATGGCATATGACCGAAATACAGTAACAATGCAGGCAAAGATCAAGATCCGTATTACCCACAGCGGTGTCAGCGAAGTTCGCGAGACCACACTCGGTCGCGCACTATTCAATGAAATTCTGCCAGAGGGTTATAAGTTCGTTGATTACGATGTAACTAAGAAACTTCTTGGTCAAATCGTTGATGATCTTGCTGAAGGTTTTGCCAAGGTAACAGTTGCGCAAACACTTGATGCTCTGAAGTCACTTGGTTTCTACTGGGCAACACGCGCTGGTATCACCATCGCGATTGAAGATGTTGTTACACCTGCTAAGAAGCAAGAAATCTTGGATGGTTATGAAATTAAGGCTGAAAAGGTTCAGAGCCAATATGAAAAGGGTCTGATTACCGATGATGAGCGTCGTCAAGAACTCATTGAAATTTGGACTAATGCAACAACAGATGTTGCAAAGGCGATGGAAGATAACTTCCCAAAGACCAACCCAGTTTGGATGATGGTCTACTCCGGTGCACGTGGAAACATGATGCAAGTTCGTCAGATCGCAGGTATGCGTGGTCTGGTAGCGAATCCAAAGGGTGAAATTATTCCGCGTCCGATCAAGTCAAACTTCCGTGAAGGTCTCTCAGTTCTTGAATACTTCATTGCAACTCACGGTGCGCGTAAAGGTCTTGCAGATACCGCGCTTCGTACCGCTGACTCTGGTTACCTAACACGTCGTCTCTGCGACGTTGCCCAAGATGTAATCATTCGTGAAGAAGATTGCGGAACTGATCGCGGTCTGACTCTAAAGATTGCTGCAGTTGATTCAACTGGTGCACTTGTTCGTGATGACCATGTTGAAACTTCCATGTTCGGTCGCAACTTGGCTGAAGATGCAGTTCAAAATGGCAAGGTAATTCTTACCGCAGGAACAGATCTTGGTGATAAGAACATCAACACCTTGGTTGAAGCTGGTATCGCAGAAGTTAAAATCCGCTCAGTCCTTACTTGCGATAGCAAGGTCGGACAATGCGCAATGTGTTACGGCCGCTCAATGGCATCTGGCAAGTTAGTAGATGTCGGCGAAGCTGTTGGAATTATTGCTGCTCAATCAATTGGTGAGCCAGGAACTCAGTTAACAATGCGTACTTTCCACACTGGAGGTATTGCAGGAGATGACATCACACATGGTCTACCTCGTATTGTTGAACTCTTCGAAGCACGTACACCTAAGGGCGTTGCGCCAATCGCAGAAACTGCTGGTGTTGTCAGCTTCCTAGAAGATGCAAAGGGCAAGAAGATCATCGTTACGCCAGAAGATGGCAGCGAAGCGATTGCTTACCCAATTACACGTCGTCAGAAGCTAAAGGTTGAAGATGGCATGCGGGTTAGCGTTGGGCAACAAATGGTTGTTGGCGCGATCGATCCAAAGCAAGTTCTTCGTATCCTCGGACCTCGTCAAACTCAGGTTCACTTAGTGAATGAAATCCAAGAGGTTTATCGTTCACAAGGTGTATCAATTCACGATAAGCACATCGAAATTATTGTTCGCCAAATGTTGAAGCGCATCACAGTGCTTGAACCAGGCGATGCTGACCTGCTTCCAGGTGAGTTAGTAGAACGTGGTCGTTTCGAAACTGAGAACCGTCGCGTTGTATCAACTGGTGGCAAGGCTGCATCTGGTCGCCCAGAACTTATGGGTATTACCAAGGCATCACTTGCAACTGAATCATGGTTGTCAGCCGCTTCATTCCAAGAGACCACAAAGGTTCTTACAGATGCTGCGTTATCCGAGAAGAGCGATCCATTGCTCGGACTTAAGGAGAACGTAATCATCGGTAAGTTGATCCCAGCCGGTACAGGTCTTGCTCGTTACCGCAACGTTCGAGTCGAACCTACCGAAGAAGCAAAGGCTGCGGTCTACGCTGCTTACGATGAATATGACTTCACACCATTTGAATCACAAGGTTCAGGTGAAGCAGTTCGTTTGGATGAGTTCGAAACTCGCTAAACAAATAAATTAAAGCAAATGAGAAGCTTACAGGGGCTCACCAGAATACGGTGGGCCTCTTCTGCTTTTGTCTCAACCTTATTTTTATCAATGCTGACTGGAATTGCTCCAGCTGAAGCTGCAATTTGCTCACCTTCATCAGCGCCAAATAGTTCAAATAGCGCAATAACTGTTTTAACTTTTACAACTGTTACGACTTGTGATTGGCAAGTTCCAAGCGGAGTAAGTGAAATTAGCTTGGTTGTTGTGGGTGGCGGCGGTGGCGGCGGTGGAGATGCAGCTGGCGGTGGTGGTGCAGGCGGTATGTATATAAATACTAATTTTTCTGTAACACCTGGAAATACGATCTCAGTAAAAGTTGGTGCAGGGGGTGCAGGGGGACAATGTTCGCCGGGTAATGCGGGCAGTTGCGTTGGTGGATATGTCGCACCAGAAAATGGAATTGAATCAATTTTTGGAAGTGTCACAACACCTGGCGGTGGAAAGGGTGGCGTCTATAACAGCGGTGCTGGCGGCAATGGTGGATCCGGCGGCGGTGGAGGTGGGGCAAGAGGCACCGGCGGAACTAAAACTGTTAGCGGAGCAAATTATTTTGGTAACAATGGTGGAACCGGAAATGGTGCATCGGGTGGCGCTGGCGGTGGCGGTGCAGGTACTGCGGGAACTTCAACATCACCTGGAGCTGGTGGAATAGGAAAACCAACAAGCATTACAGGCGCGCAAATTTATCTTGCCGGTGGTGGAGGTGGCGGTGATGACGGTGGTGCACAAGTAAGTGGTGGACTTGGTGGCGGCGGCGCCGGTGCATTCTCTTGCGCTTACCCTTTTTCCTTAGGAACAAATTCGTTGCAGGCACAAAGTGGATCAGCAAATACGGGCGGCGGCGGCGGAGGTGCACCTTGGGGATGTCCGGGCAGTGGTGGTAGCGGCGGAAGCGGAATTGTAATTCTTTCGTTTCTACAAGATGTCACAACAACAATTTTAATTGCACTAACAAATTCACTGCGTTCTGCAATCTACCGAACCGCATCACTAATTGAAGCGACAGTAACTGGTGCAAACGGAAAAGTAAGATTTATGCAGAATGGAAGAGTAATTCCTGGTTGTGCTGCGGTTCAATCAGTTTCATTAGTAGCTAGGTGCAGTTGGAGGCCATCAGGCAGGGGTTCCGTTAATTTAAGCGCCAGATTGTCGCCAAGTTCAGCAGGATATCAAGTATCAAATAGTGCAATTCTGGATATAGCAGTTACTCCACGAACTTTGAAACGCTAGTAAGTAGAGTTGGAATAACTCTCGGTTAAATACATTAAATCTGAAATCTCAGTTACTGCAGAACAGTCATCCTTATCTTCATAAATGCAATCTTGCGGGCCACTAACAGTCAATACTGATTTATCATCGCTCCATTTTTCAAAGCCGTAATCAGGAGCTTCATTAGGGTTATATATTTCTTGCCAATCTTGAATATCCCAGAGATAGTAATTAACCAGCCCAGTCCACTCACCTTTACTTGTTTTGAACATCAACTGAGTGATTGTGATTGGAGTACGGTCAGCAAAGGTGAATTCACTTGGATCTGGTGAAGTTATGCGAAGTTTTGGCAACAGGTGCAGCGGCAGTTGAGTGCTTACGGGAATTAGGCCAAGACCCTGCGGATATTTGATTGCCTTGCAATCTCCTGCTTCAACATACTTAAATCCTTCCGAATCAAGGGTTTTACCGCTCTTATTGAAGATTACTTCGCGATCAGAGAGTTGACCTTCAGAATAAAAACTATATGTTGCTGTTATTTGGTTATTTAAAAATCTGCCTTTAAATGTGCCATACGAACTATCTTTTGCAAAGTGTTGTTGAATTAAGTTTCCAGAGACTCCAATTCCATCATTCTTAAGGATCTCAAGAATTGCGTTATCGGTAGAAACTTGGGCGTGATAACAGGGAGCAAGTGCTAACGCTTTGCTGCTATTTCTTGAAATTATTCCGCCACCAGATGTAATCAAGGTAAAGACTATTAGGGCAGCTACAACAATTAGCGAACGCTTCATTTATTTAGATAGACAACCAAGACTGCACCTACGAAGTGTGAAACAAATGCCGCGGCAGTCAGTGCGTGAAATAATTCATGAAAGCCAAACCAATCGATTGAAATATTTGGTTTCTTGATTGCATAAATAATTCCGCCAGCGGTATAAAAAATTCCGCCAAGTAAAATTAATAGAAAGACTACGACGCCGCCTGATTGCCAGAATGACGGTAAGAAAAATACTGCGGCCCAGCCAAGCGCTGTATAAAGTGGGACATAGACCCAACGGGGAGCGCCAAGCCAGAGAATTCGGATGAGTGCTGTGAGAATGGCCCCGCCCCAGACGCAGGCAAGCAGAATGATTGCTTGATCCCTATTTAATAGGTATACCGAAAATGGGGTATACGTTCCAGCGATCAGAATTGGGATATTTGCATGGTCGATTCGGCGCCAAAGTGCCCGATATTTCTCCTGCCACCTGACTCGGTGGTAAAGGGCGCTGCAGGTGAAGAGAGTTACGGCTGTAAGCGTGAAGATTCCGAGGGTAATTCGGCCCTGAAGCCGGTCGGCCGTTGTAATAAGGACCAGCCCAGCGACCAACGAAATCGGGGACATCACCAGATGGATTAGACCCCGCGCATTGGGTTTTGGGGAAGCTATCTTTTCGGCCAATTTCATGGGTCAACCATAGGGCGAAGGGTGCCGAATAGCTTCGGCGTGTCGGATTTGGGATTTCCCGGCCTTTTTGGGGTCAGAGGAGTAAAACCCGTTTTGACCACACGCGGGGCGCGAGGTTACTATTCGCGTCTGCTCTTTTCTGAATTGAGCGCTTGTAACCGTGTGCAATAACTTGAAAAAGTAATTGTCGAAATTTGCGAAGTTGGGTCAACACACCCGACCGCGTGGGTCGAGAAACAAACGGAAATAAGTGCACAAATCAAAATTGAAACGCAGTAATGAACGGAGAAGAAGTGCCAACAATTCAGCAGCTGGTCCGAAAGGGTCGCGCAGAAAAGACAACCAAGACAAGCACGCCTGCACTAAAAGGTAGTCCGCAACGTCGTGGTGTTTGTACTCGTGTTTATACAACAACTCCTAAGAAGCCAAACTCTGCGCTTCGTAAAGTTGCACGTGTACGTCTAACAAGTGGCATGGAAGTAACTGCATATATTCCTGGCGAAGGACATAACTTGCAAGAGCACTCAATCGTTCTAGTTCGCGGTGGTCGTGTTAAAGATCTTCCAGGTGTTCGTTACAAAATTATTCGCGGATCTTTAGATACCCAAGGTGTTAAAGATCGTAAGCAATCACGTAGCCGTTATGGTGCAAAGAGAGAGAAGAAGTAATGCCACGTAAAGGTCCCGTCACTAAGCGCCCAGTTGTTGCAGATCCTGTTTACAACTCACCTGTTGTTACTGCGCTAATTAATAAAATTTTATTACACGGCAAGCGTTCAACTGCTGAAGCAATTGTTTATCAGGCACTTGAAGGTTGCCGCGAAAAGACTGGTGGAACTGACCCAGTAATTACTTTGAAGCGTGCACTAGACAACATCCGTCCAACACTCGAAGTTAAGTCTCGCCGCGTTGGTGGAGCCACTTACCAAGTGCCGATGGAAGTTAAAGCAGGCCGCGCAACAACACTCGCACTTCGTTGGGTAATCGATTACTCACGTCAACGTCGTGAAAAGTCAATGGCAGAGCGTCTACAGAACGAATTACTTGATGCATCAAATGGCCTAGGCGCAGCAGTTAAGAAGCGCGAAGACACTCACAAGATGGCAGAAGCTAACAAGGCTTTTGCTCACTACCGCTGGTAATCCAGAAACCAATTTAAGAATTAATTAAAAGAAACTAAAGGAGACTCGACTAGTGGCCGTAGAGACAGCAATCGACCTAGCCAAGGTTCGCAACATTGGAATCATGGCGCACATCGACGCGGGTAAAACCACGACTACTGAGCGAATCCTTTTCTACACCGGTATCAACTACAAGATCGGTGAAGTTCATGATGGCGGCGCCACTATGGACTGGATGGAACAAGAGCAAGAGCGTGGAATCACAATCACATCAGCAGCAACAACATGTGTTTGGAAAGACCACCTAATTAACATTATTGATACCCCAGGTCACGTGGACTTCACTGTTGAAGTAGAGCGTTCACTCCGTGTTCTAGATGGAGCTGTCTGCGTATTCGACGGCGTTGCTGGCGTAGAGCCACAATCAGAAACAGTTTGGCGTCAAGCAGATCGTTACAACGTTCCACGTATCTGTTTTGTAAATAAGTTAGACCGCACCGGTGCTTCATTCCAACGCTGCGTGGACATGATCGGCTCTCGCTTAAATGCGATTGCACTTGTTCTACAGCTTCCAATTGGCTCAGAAGGTGACTTCAGCGGAGTTATCGACCTAATTTCAATGAAGGCGCTGGTCTGGCCTGGCGAAACTAAAAAGGGCGAAGATTATTTAGTAGAAGAAATTCCAGCAGCCATGTTGGAAGAAGCAAAGACTGCACGTCACAACATGATGGAAACTCTTGCAGATGCTGATGATGTTGTTATGGAGAAATACCTAGAAGGTATTGAACTTTCAGAAGCTGAAATTATTGCTGGTATCCGCCGCGCAACTCTTGCTGACAAGCTGACACCAGTTCTAACTGGTTCTGCATTCAAGAACAAGGGCGTTCAACCAATGCTCGATGCAGTTAACCGCTACCTTCCAAGCCCACTAGATATCAAGGCAATCGTTGGCCACAAGATGGGCGATCCAGAGGTAGAAATAGAGCGTCAACCTGCAGATTCAGAACCTTTCTCAGCACTTGCATTCAAGATCATGTCAGATCCACACCTTGGAAAATTAACATTTGTTCGTATTTACTCTGGTCGTCTAGATACCGGAACTGCAATCCTTAACTCAACAAAGGATGGCAAAGAACGTATCGGAAAGATTTACCAGATGCACGCAAATAAGCGTGAAGAGAAAGATTCAGCGGGTGCCGGAATGATCATCGCAGTTATGGGTCTAAAGAACACCACAACCGGCGACACGCTCTGCGATCCAGATAAGCCAGTAATTCTTGAATCAATGGATTTCCCAGCACCAGTTATCTCGGTTGCTATCGAACCAAAGACAAAGGCTGACCAAGAAAAACTTGGTATTGCAATTCAACGACTTGCTGAAGAAGATCCAACATTCCACGTAAAGTCAGATGAAGAAACCGGCCAAACAATCATCTCCGGTATGGGCGAACTTCACCTTGAAATTCTTGTTGACCGAATGCGCCGCGAATTCAAAGTAGAGGCAAACGTTGGTAAGCCACAAGTTGCCTACCGTGAAACTCTCCGCAAGCCAGTAGATCGTTATGACTACACACACAAGAAGCAATCTGGTGGTTCTGGTCAATTCGCAAAGGTTCAAATTGCAATCGAACCACTTCCAACCGGCAGCGAACAATCATATGAATTCGTAAACAAGATCACCGGCGGTCGCATCCCTAAGGAATACATTCCTTCAGTTGATGTCGGCTGTAAAGAAGGAATGCAGAACGGTCCACTAGCTGGTTATCCACTAGTAGATGTTCGCGTGACACTTCTTGACGGTGCTTACCACGACGTTGACTCATCAGAACTTGCATTCAAAATTGCTGGACTACAAGCATTTAGAGAAGCATCTCGACTAGCTGGGCCAGTAATTCTGGAGCCTGTTATGTCAGTTGAAGTAATCACACCAGAAGATTTCATGGGCGATGTCATCGGCGATCTCAACTCTCGTCGCGGACAAATTCAATCCATGGATGAGCGTTCAGGCGCTCGTATCGTAAAAGCAATCGTTCCGCTATCAGAGATGTTCGGCTATGTCGGAGATCTACGAAGCAGAACACAAGGTCGCGCAAGCTACAGCATGCAATTTGATTCGTATGCCGAGGTTCCAGCCGCGGTCGCGAAGGAAATCATCGCAAAGGTTCGCGGCGAGTAATCGCTTCGAGTTATTGCGAATCGGCAAACGAAAACAACCAAACTAACAAACTAAAAGAACCAACAGGAGGAAAAAGTGGCAAAGGCAAAGTTCGAGCGGAATAAGCCGCACGTAAACATTGGCACAATCGGTCACATCGATCACGGTAAGACCACTCTTACTGCTGCGATCTCAAAGGTACTTCATGAGAAGTATCCTGATGTAAACCCATTCACACCATTCGATCAAATCGATAAGGCGCCAGAAGAGCGTGCACGCGGTATAACAATTTCTATTGCGCACATCGAGTACCAAACAGAATCACGTCACTACGCACACGTTGACTGCCCAGGCCACGCCGACTACATCAAGAACATGATTACCGGTGCTGCTCAAATGGACGGTGCAATTCTTGTAGTAGCTGCAACTGACGGACCAATGCCACAAACTAAGGAGCACGTTCTACTTGCTCGCCAAGTTGGCGTTCCATCAATCGTTGTTGCTCTAAACAAGTCAGACATGGTTGACGATGAAGAAATTCTTGAACTTGTTGAAATGGAAGTTCGCGAACTTCTAAGCAAGTATGAATTCCCAGGCGATGACACACCAATCGTTCGGATCTCAGCTCTTAAGGCTCTTGAAGGAGATGCCAAGTGGGTTGAATCAATCATGGAGCTAATGAAGGCAGTAGATACCTTTATTCCTCAACCAGCTCGTGAAGTTGATAAGCCATTCTTGATGCCAGTAGAAGACGTTTTCACAATCACGGGTCGTGGAACTGTTGTAACTGGTCGTATCGAGCGCGGAATCGTTAAGGTCAACGAAGAAGTTGAAATCGTTGGTATCCGTCCAGATTCACAGAAGACAACCGTTACTGGTGTCGAAATGTTCCGCAAGCTTCTTGACGAAGGTCAAGCAGGCGAGAACGTTGGACTTCTTCTTCGTGGAACAAAGCGTGAAGATGTAGAACGTGGCCAGGTTGTTTGCAAGCCAGGTTCAATCACACCTCACACTGAATTCTCTGCGAATGCTTACATCCTTTCAAAGGATGAAGGCGGACGTCACACACCATTCTTCAATAACTATCGCCCACAGTTCTACTTCCGTACAACTGACGTAACAGGAATCGTAACTCTTCCATCAGGAACAGAAATGGTTATGCCTGGCGATAACACTGAAATGGCTGTTGTTCTTATTCAACCAATCGCAATGGAAGAAGGCCTACGTTTCGCAATCCGCGAAGGTGGTCGCACCGTTGGAGCAGGTCGAGTAACAAAGATCATCAAGTAATTAAATAGTTTGGAAGTCTGGCCTCGAGAGAGGCCAGACTCTAAACAAGAATTAAAAAAGTTTTTTAAAAGCAGTTTAGATAAAAAGGAGAAGCAAATGGCGGGACAAAAGATCCGCATTCGGCTTAAGGCATACGACCACGAAGTGATCGACACATCTGCGAAGAAGATCGTAGAAACTGTTGAACGCACCGGGGCTACTGTCGCAGGCCCAGTTCCACTGCCAACAGAGAAGAACACATTTTGTGTTATCCGCTCTCCTCACAAATACAAAGATAGCCGCGAACATTTCGAGATGCGCACCCATAAGCGCCTAATCGACATCATCGACCCAACTCCTAAGACAGTTGACTCATTGATGCGTCTTGATCTCCCTGCCGGCGTTGACATTGAGATAAAGCTGTAAGGGGGCTATAAAAATGGCTAATAGCAAAACTATTCAATCCCAGGGCTCTGCCGTTAAAGGCATCCTCGGCAAGAAGCTTGGTATGACCCAAGTATTCGATGCCAACAATAAAATTGTTCCAGTAACAGTTGTTGAAGCTGGTCCATGCGTTGTTACACAAATTCGCACAATCGAAAACGATGGTTACACAGCTGTGCAACTAGCTTTCGGCGCTGTTGATCCTCGCAAAGTTACAAAGCCAGAAGCTGGCCACTTTGCAAAGGCTGGCGTAACTCCACGTTCTGATGTTGCTGAACTTCGCACATCAGATACTTCTACTTATTCAGTAGGTCAAGAACTTCGCGCAGATGTATTTGCTGCTGGCGAAATCGTTGATGCAACCGGAACTTCACGCGGTAAGGGATCTGCTGGTGTTATGAAGCGCCACGGTTTCTCTGGTATCGGAGCTTCACACGGTGTTGACCGTAAGCACCGTATGCCAGGTTCTATCGGTAACCGAACAACACCAGGTCGCGTATTCCGCGGTAAGAAAATGATGGGTCGCATGGGTGTTGACACAGTTACAACTCAAAATCTTTTAGTTCATTCAGTTGATGCAGAGAAGTCACTTCTTTTAATTAAGGGTGCAATTCCTGGTCCAACTGGTTCAATCGTCTTTCTCCGTTCAGCGGCGAAGATGGCAACTTCTGAAACGGTAGGTGCATAACCCCATGTCACTTAAAGTAGATATTAAGAGCGCAGCCGGAAAGGTAACTGGAAGCATTGATCTGCCTGCAGAAACTTTCGATGTGCAGACTAATGTCCCACTAATTCACCAAGTGGTTGTAGCGCAACTTGCTGCAGCACGCGCGGGCACTGCAAAGACAAAGAACCGCGGTGAAGTAAGTGGAACAGGTAAGAAGCCTTTCAAGCAGAAGGGAACAGGTCGTGCTCGTCAGGGTTCTGTCCGTGCTCCGCTGCAACGCCACGGTGGTGTTTCACATGGTCCAGTTCCACGTTCATATGATCAACGCACACCAAAGAAGATGATTGCTGCAGCACTTAAGGGTGTTCTATCAGATCGTCAACGCGAAGATCGCATCCACGTAATTGATGCAATCGCTGAGACACCTACTACTAAGGGTGCAATTTCAGCAGTTCGCCAATTTTCAGATCGTAAGAATGTTCTAGTTGTTCTTGCTCGCACCGAAGATACAGCTTGGCGTTCACTTCGTAACGCAGATGACATGCACCTAATCGTGAATGATCAACTAAATGCTTACGACGTTCTAGTAAGTGATGACATCGTTTTCACTGAAACTGCGATTCGCGAATTTATTTCAGGATCAAAAAAGACAGCAACAGCAGTTGCACGAGAGAGCGAAATTGAGGTCTCAGCATGAAAGACGGCCGCGAAATCCTCCTAGCACCTGTTGTATCTGAAAAGTCTTACGGACTTTTAGATGAGAACAAGTACACATTTTTAGTTGATCCACGTGCTAACAAGACTGAAATCAAGATTGCAGTCGAGAAGGTATTTGGAGTAAAAGTATTGAGCGTTAACACCATGAACCGCGAAGGTAAGCGCAAGCGCACCAAAGTTGGTTTTGGAAAGCGCAACGATACAAAGCGTGCAATCGTGCACGTTGCCGCCGGTGACCGCATCGACATCTTCGGAGGTCCAGTTTCCTAAGGGGACTGGATTAGAAGAAGAAGAGGACAGAGACAAAAATGGCACTTCGTAAACTCAAGCCGACCACTCCTGGTCAACGCGGCGCAAGCGTTCCTGATTTTGCAGAAATCACACGCACAACTCCTGAGAAGTCATTGGTTCGCCCAATTCACTCAAAGGGTGGACGTAACGCAAGTGGAAAGATCACAACTCGTCACCAAGGTGGCGGACACAAGCGTGCATACCGTCTAATTGATTTCCTACGTAACGATAAAGATGGCATTCCAGCAAAGGTTGCCCATATCGAATACGACCCAAACCGCACAGCTCGTATTGCACTTCTGCATTACGCAGATGGCGAAAAGCGTTACATCATTGCGCCAAATAAATTGAGCCAAGGCGATGCGATCGAAAACGGTCCATCTGCAGATATCAAGCCTGGAAATAACTTGCCACTGCGCAACATTCCAGTTGGAACAATGATTCACGCAATTGAACTTCGCCCAGGTGGCGGAGCAAAGATTGCTCGTTCTGCTGGTGCATCAGTTCAACTTGCAGCTAAAGAAGGTCCATACGCACAACTTCGTATGCCATCTGGTGAAATTCGCAATGTTGATGTTCGTTGCCGAGCAACTGTTGGTGAAGTTGGAAACGCAGAACAATCAAATATTAATTATGGAAAAGCAGGCCGTAAGCGTTGGCTCGGAATTCGCCCAACAGTTCGCGGTGTTGTTATGAACCCTGTTGACCACCCACACGGTGGTGGAGAAGGTAAAACTTCTGGTGGACGTCACCCAGTTTCACCTTGGGGTAAGCCGGAAGGCCGCACTCGCAAGAAAAAAGCGAGTGACCAAATGATTGTCCGCCGTCGCAAGTCGAACAAGAAACGATAAGGAGCCTTACAAATGCCACGTAGTTTAAAAAAGGGTCCATTCGTGGACGGTCATCTTGTTAAGAAGGTGGATGCTCAGAATGCAGCGAATACTAAGAATGTTATTAAAACTTGGTCACGCCGTTCAATGATCACTCCATCAATGATTGGTCACACCATCGCAGTTCATGATGGTCGCAAGCACGTTCCAGTTTTCATTACAGATGCCATGATCGGTCACAAGCTCGGTGAATTTTCACCAACTCGTACCTTCAAGGGACACGTTAAAACGGATGCGAGGGCTGCTCGTGGCTAATACCGAAACCGCATTAGTTGCACGCGCGATTCTTCGCGAAACTCGCACAACGCCTCAGAAGGCACGTCGCGTTGTAAACATCGTTCGCGGTGAACGCGCAGACACTGCACTAACAACTTTGAAGTTTGCTAACCAGGAAGTCGCTGGCGAGCTTTACACACTTCTTGCATCAGCTGTTGCAAATGCTAAGGCGAAGAATCCATCACTACGTGATGCTTCAGAACTTTGGGTCGCAGAAGCGCTAGTTGACGAAGGTTTCACATTGAAGCGCTTCCGTCCACGTGCACAAGGCCGCGGATTCACAATTCGCAAGCGCACATCAACCATCACTTTTGTTGTTTCAGATGATCGCAATTACCGATCAAATGGTCCTGCTAAAAGAGGCAAAGTTGTAAAGCATGCTCCAGTTGTAAAGGAAGTTGCAGCACCTGCAACTGATTCAGCAGCTCCGGTAGCTTCAACAGCTAAGAAAGCAGCGGCCAAGAAGGCTCCTGCAAAGAAAGCCCCTGCTAAAAAGGCAGTTGCTAAAGAAGGGACGGCCGAATAAATGGGTCAAAAAGTAAACCCCCACGGCTTCCGCCTTGGTATCACAACTGAATTCAAATCACGTTGGTATGCCGAGAAGCTATACAAGGATTATGTAAAAGAAGATATTGAAATCCGCCGCACAATGTCTAAGGGCATGGAGCGTGCTGGTGTTTCACATATCGAAATCGAACGTACTCGCGAACGCGTCCGTATCGATCTACACACTGCTCGCCCAGGAATTGTAATTGGTCGTCGCGGAACCGAAGCTGACAAGATTCGTGAGAAGCTTGAAAAGCTAACCGGCAAGCAAGTTCAATTAAACATTCTTGAAGTTAAGAACCCTGAGACGAATGCTCAATTAGTTGCGCAAGGAATTGCTGAACAATTGGCAGCTCGTGTTTCTTTCCGTCGTGCAATGCGTAAGTCAATGCAGACCGCTCTAAAAGCTGGCGCGCAAGGTATTCGTGTTCAATGCGGTGGTCGTCTTGGTGGCGCAGAAATGTCTCGTTCCGAGTTCTACCGTGAAGGCCGCGTTCCGCTTCACACACTTCGCGCAGATATCGATTACGGATTCTACGAAGCTCACACGACTTTCGGTCGCTTGGGTGTAAAGGTTTGGATCTACAAGGGTGAAGTTATTGAATCTCGCGCAGAGCGCGCAGCAGCTGCACTTGCAGCAGCTCGTGCACCAAAACCATCTCGCGGTGGTTCACGTGCACCTCGTGCACCTCGTGGTGAAGTTACAACTTCAACTGTTGAATCTCGTGCTGCAGAAGCTGCTTCTTCATCAGAGACACCAGCGGCTCCAGTAGCTCCAGCAGAAGGAAGCGAGGCTTAAAAATGTTAATTCCACGCAAAGTTAAGCACCGTAAGCAACACCACCCAAAGCGCGGTGGCAAGTCAAAGGGCGGAACTGTTGTCGCATTCGGCGACTTCGGTATTCAAGCTCTTGAACCTGCTTACGTAACTAACCGCCAAATTGAAGCTGCACGTATTGCTATGACTCGTCATATCAAGCGCGGTGGAAAAGTTTGGATCAATATTTATCCAGATCGTCCATTAACAAAGAAGCCAGCTGAAACTCGTATGGGTTCGGGTAAGGGTTCTCCAGAATGGTGGATTGCAAACGTAAAGCCAGGTCGCGTTATGTTTGAAATCTCTGGTGTTACAGAAGATATCGCTACCGAGGCAATGACTCGTGCGATTCACAAGCTTCCAATGAAGTGCCGAGTAGTTCGTCGTGAGGAGTTCTAATGGCAAATATCGTTACAACTGAAGAGCTACGCGCTCTTTCCAGCGAAGAACTTGCAACCAAGTTGCGTGAGTCAAAGGAAGAACTCTTCAACCTTCGATTCCAAGCAGCTACTGGCCAACTTGAGAGCCACGGTCGCCTGACCGCTGTTCGTAAAGAGATTGCGCGGATTTACACAATCTTGCGTGAACGTGAATTAGGAATTGGAGGCGCAGCATGACATCTTCTAATACAGAAGAAGCTCGTGGCTTCCGTAAAACTCGCGAAGGCATCGTAACTTCAGACAAGATGGATAAAACTGTCGTTGTCGAAATTAAAAACCAGGTCAAGCACGCCATGTATTCAAAAGTTATGACTCGTACTCATAAGTTGAAGGCGCATGACGAGAACAACAGCGCCGGTATTGGCGATCGCGTTCTCTTGATGGAAACACGTCCGCTATCAGCTACAAAGCGTTGGCGCGTTGTTGAAATTCTTGAGAAGGCTAAGTAAGGGGACACTGAAAAATGATTCAACAAGAATCCAGACTTCGAGTCGCGGATAACACCGGTGCAAAGGAACTCCTTTGTATTCGTGTTCTCGGTGGTTCCTCACGACGCTACGCCGGAATCGGCGACATCATTGTTTGCTCTGTTAAAGATGCAATTCCTGGCGGTCAAGTTAAGAAGGGTGAAGTCGTAAAGGCTGTCATCGTTCGCACCGTTAAGGAGAACCGTCGTCCTGATGGCTCATATATTAAATTTGATGAGAATGCTGCAGTTATCCTAAAGGCGGATGGCGAACCACGCGGCACTCGTATCTTCGGACCAGTTGCTCGCGAACTTCGCGACAAGAGGTTCATGAAGATTATTTCCCTTGCTCCGGAGGTGCTATAAAAAATGGCAAAGCTTTTGAAACTTAAGAAGGGCGATGAAGTCCTTGTTATTGCCGGAAAAGATAAGGGCGTAACAGGAAAGATTCTTGAAGTAGACAAGGCGAAATCTCGCGTTCTTGTTGAAGGTGTTGCTCGCGTAAAGCGTCACACCCAAGAGACTTCTAGCGATCGCGGCGTAAAAGTTGGCGGAATCCTTACTGTTGAATCAGCAATTCACATTTCAAATGTGATGCTGGTTGATAGCGATGGAAAAGCAACTCGCAGCGGAACTCGCAAAGACGAAAATGGCAAGAATGTTCGCATCTCTCGCCGCACTGGAAAGGATCTGTAATGACTACATCTACTGCACCTCGTCTAAAGGCGCGCTATGCAACAGAGATCAAGCCAGCTCTAAAAACTAAGTTTGCTTACAAGAACGTAATGCAGATTCCAACCCTCACAAAGGTAATTGTGAATATGGGTGTTGGTGAAGCAGCTCGTGATTCAAAGCTAATTGAAGGCGCTATCCGTGACATCACAATCATCACTGGACAGAAGCCACAAGTAACTAAGTCTCGTAAATCAATTGCACAGTTCAAGTTGCGTGAAGGTATGCCAATTGGTTGCCACGTAACACTTCGCAATGATCGTATGTGGGAGTTCACAGATCGTTTGTTATCGATCGCTCTTCCTCGTATTCGTGACTTCCGCGGTTTATCTCCAAAGCAATTCGATGGAAATGGTAACTACACATTCGGTCTAATCGAACAAAATGTGTTCCCAGAAATCGAGCAGGACAAGATCGATCGCACCCGCGGTATGGATATCACTTTCGTTACTACTGCCAAGAATGATGAAGAGGGTCGCGAATTACTTCGCGCACTCGGCTTCCCATTCAAGGAAAACTAAGAGAGGCGCCAAATGGCAAAGACATCACTTAAGGTCAAAGCAGCACGCAAGCCAAAGTTCAAGGTTCGCGGCTACACACGTTGCCAACGTTGTGGACGTCCTCATGCGGTCTACCAAAAATTTGGTATCTGCCGTATCTGTTTCCGCGAGATGGCACACCGTGGTGAACTTCCAGGTATTACTAAGGCTTCTTGGTAAATACATCCAACTTTTTATCCCAACTAACAACTACGGGAAAGGTCCATTACTTACTTAGGAAACTTAATAAGGAAACGGAAACCAGCTCGAGAAAGGCCAGAGGCCAAGAATGACAATGACAGATCCGATCGCAGACATGCTTGCACGTCTGCGCAATGCAAACTCTGCTTATCACCAAGAGGTATCAATGCCCTCTTCGTCGGTAAAAGTTCGTATTGCAGAAATCCTTAAGCAAGAGGGTTTCATCGCAGGCTTCAAAGTAGAGAATTCATCTACTGGTTTTGGAAAGACGCTAACTATCGATTTGAAGTTCGGTGCAAACCGCGAACGTTCAATCGCTGGTCTACGTCGTGTTTCTAAGCCAGGACTTCGTGTTTATGCAAAGTCAACAGCGCTTCCAAAAGTGCTCGGCGGACTAGGCGTTGCAATCATCTCCACTTCATCAGGTCTTCTAACTGATAAAGCGGCTAACAAGCAAGGTGTAGGCGGAGAAGTTCTCGCCTACGTATGGTGATCTAAATGTCACGTATCGGTCGTAGCCCAATCACTGTTCCATCCGGCGTTGAAGTTTCAATCGCTGGTTCAGCTGTAACTGTAAAGGGACCAAAGGGTTCACTAACTCACGTTATTGCAGAGCCAATTGCAATTTCTCAAGAAGGAGCAACACTTACTCTTACTCGCCCTGATGATGGACGTTCATCTCGTTCACTTCACGGTCTATCACGCACTTTGGTTTCAAACTTAATCGAAGGTGTTACAAATGGTTATTCAAAATCAATCACCATCGTTGGTGTTGGTTTCCGTGTTGCTGAAAAGGGTAAGGGACTTGAGTTCCAACTTGGTTACAGCCACTCAATTGATTTTCTAGCACCAGAAGGAATTACCTTTAAGGTGGAATCACCAACTCGTTTCCATATCTCTGGAATCGATAAGCAATTAGTTGGAGAAGTTACAGCCAAAATACAGAAACTTCGCAAATCTGATCCTTACAAGGGTAAGGGTCTGCATTTGGATGGAGAACGTATCCGACGCAAGCAAGGAAAGACAGGTAAGAAGTAATGGCTATCGGTGTAAAAGTCGCTAAGGGCTCCTCTCAGAAGGCACGCGCCCGTCGTCACTTCCGTGTTCGCAAGAAGATTGCTGGCACAACTGCTCGTCCACGTCTTGTGGTCTCACGTTCTACCCGTCATCTCTTCGTGCAGATTGTTGATGATTCAATTGGTCAGACAATTGTTTCTGCATCAACCATGGAAGATGCACTTCGCAAAGATTCTTCAAGTGATAAGTCTGCAAAGGCAAAAATCCTTGGTCAATCAATTGCAGAACGCGCTAAGGAAAAAGGAATTACTACAGTGGTCTTTGACCGCGGTGGAAATAAATACCACGGTCGTGTAGCTGCTCTTGCAGATGCTGCACGCGCTAGCGGATTGGAATTCTAATGGCCACTACTCCTACTACTACAGATACTTCACGCGATCCACGCGCTGGCGGCAAAGGTGCCGGCGGAGGTCGCCCTGAACGTCGCGGTCGCGATGGTGGACCAGAGAAAGAGAAGTCTCCTTATACAGAACGCGTTGTTTTCATCAACCGCGTATCAAAGGTTGTTAAGGGTGGACGTCGTTTCTCATTCACAGCACTAGTTGTTGTTGGTGACCAGAACGGAACTGTTGGAATCGGTTATGGAAAAGCAAAAGAAGTTCCACAAGCGATTGCAAAGGCCGTTGAAGAAGCGAAGAAATCATTCTTTAAAGTTCCTCGTCTTTACGGAACAATTCCACATCCAGTTCAAGGTGAGAAAGCGGCCGGCGTAGTTCTACTTCGTCCAGCATCTCCCGGAACCGGAGTTATCGCGGGTGGACCTGTTCGTGCCGTATTGGAATGTGCCGGAATTACAGATGTTCTCACCAAATCACTTGGATCAAATAATCCAATCAACATGGTTCATGCAACTGTTGTAGCGCTGAAAGCTTTGGAACATCCAAATGCAATTGCCACGCGACGTGGCCGTCCATTAGAAGATGTCGCACCAGCAGCAATTGCTCGTGCCGTAGCAGCATCAGTAGGTGCATAATGCCTCGTCTAAAAGTTACGCAATTACGTTCAAAGGTTGGCGGTCGTCCAGAACACCGCGAAACTTTGCGTTCACTAGGTCTAAAAAGAATCGGTGATGTAGTGGTTAAGGAAGATCGTCCGGAAATTCGCGGAATGGTCGTCGCTGTTCGCCACCTCGTCAAGGTTGAGGAGGTTGAATAACAATGGTGCTAAAAGTCCATCATCTACGCCCAGCTCCAGGAGCAAAGAAGTCTCGTACTCGTAAGGGTCGCGGTGAAGCTTCAAAGGGTAAGACTGCAGGTCGCGGTGGTAAAGGAACACGTGCTCGTAACGTAGTTCGCGCAGGTTTCGAAGGTGGTCAACTACCTCTCGTAATGCGTCTACCAAAACTTCGTGGTTTCAAGAACCCAGAGCGCACTGAATACCAGCCAGTTAACGTTTCAACAATCAATGCACTTTATCCAAAGGGTGGCGCTGTCACTGTTGCGGATTTAATTGCAAAGGGCGCTGTTCGTGATGGTTATCCAGTTAAGGTTCTTGGCAACGGTGAAATTTCTGTGAAAGTTACTGTCGAAGCTCATGCATTCTCATCATCAGCATCTGAAAAGATTGCTGCTGCTGGCGGATCAGCTAAGAAACTTTAAATTTAAAAGAGCCATTAGGCTAGTCAGACTAGTTAGAATAAAAGGAGAAAATCGTGCTCTCAGCATTTGGTAAGGCGTTTAAGACGCCGGATCTACGTAAAAAGATTTTCTTCACGCTTTCTATCATGGCTCTCTTTCGTTTTGGTTCAACTGTTCCAACTCCAGGTGTCTCCTACGAGAATGTCCAGCTCTGCTTAAATCAGGCAGATAATGGCGGACTCTTCGGCCTGATCAACTTGTTCTCTGGCGGAGCGCTACTACAGCTCTCGGTCTTTGCACTTGGAATCATGCCTTACATCACCGCCTCGATTATTGTTCAACTTCTAACTGTCGTAATCCCTCGCTTTGAAACTTTGAAAGCTGAAGGACAATCAGGAACTGCAAAGCTGACTCAATACACACGTTACTTAACTATTGGGCTATCAATTCTGCAATCAACTGGTTTGATCGCAGTTGCAAGAACTCCTGGACGCTTGTTTAGCGGATGTAATTTCCCAATTATTCCGGACACAACCTGGCCAAGAATTATGACAATGGTATTTGTTATGACTGCAGGAACTGCCGTAATCATGTGGCTTGGTGAGCTAATTACTGACCGCGGGGTTGGTAACGGAATGTCTATCTTGATTTTCACATCAATTGCAGCAACATTCCCATCCCAACTCTGGTCAATCAGACTTCAGAAAGGGCTGTTCGCATTCATATTCGTATCAGTCGTTGGAATTCTTGTAGTTGCCGCAGTTGTATTCGTAGAACAAGCGCAGCGGCGCATTCCAGTTCAATATGCAAAGCGCCAAGTCGGTCGCCAGTCATATGGCGGAACCAGCACATATATTCCAATTAAGGTAAACCAAGCTGGTGTTATCCCAGTAATTTTTGCCTCTTCACTTCTTTACATCCCATCTTTGATTGTTAACTTCTCTGGAAGCACTTCAGCTTGGGCAGTTTGGATTCAACAGAATTTAGTTACTGGCGATCACCCAATTTACATAATTGGTTATTCTGCGATGATTATTTTCTTCACCTATTTCTATGTCGCAATTACATTCAATCCTGATGAGGTTGCCGAAAACATGAAGAAGTATGGTGGCTTCATTCCAGGTATTCGTGCTGGTCGTCCAACCGCAGAATATTTGCAATATGTTCTCTCTCGAATTACAGCTCCAGGTTCGCTATATCTAGCATTTGTTGCAATCATTCCGATTATTGCGCTGATTCTTTTCGATGCGACCGCAAACTTCCCATTCGGTGGAACTGCAATCTTGATTGTGGTTGGTGTTGGTCTTGATACTGCGAAGCAGATTGAGTCACAGCTACAACAACGTTCATACGAGGGATTCCTTAAGTAATGCGCTTAATCCTGGTAGGTCCACCAGGTGCGGGCAAGGGAACACAAGCAGTTCATCTCGCATCACACTTTTCGATACCCCATATCTCTACTGGCGATATTTTTCGTCTAAATATTAAAGGTGAAACTAAATTAGGTTTGCATGCCAAATCTTTTATGGATGCCGGAAATCTAGTTCCAGATTCAGTTACTAATGACATGGTTGCAGATCGTTTAACCCATGCGGATGCAAAGGGTGGCTTTCTTCTAGATGGATATCCAAGAAATATTGGCCAAGCTGATTTCCTAAAAGAAAATTTGGAGAATTCAGGAACCCCACTTGATGCCGTGCTCGAATTCAAATTAGAGAACGCTGAAATTATTAAACGGTTATCTGGTCGCAGAGCTTGCCGGGGTTGTGGCGGAACTTCTCATGTAATTTTCGAGGCGCCAAAAGTTGCTGGTGTTTGTGATTCTTGTGGCGGCGAGTTGTATCAACGTTCTGATGATGCCGAAAACGTTATTGCCAATCGCCTTGCAGTTTATGCCGACCAGACCGAGCCAATAATTAGTTACTACAAGAGCTCCGGATTGTTGAAAACTATTTCAGCCGTGGGTGAAGTTTCAGATATTGCAGCACGTGCAATAGCAGCCCTTAAGTAAAAACATGGCAATTCAGATAAAAACTTTGGATCAGCTAAAGCTGATGCGCAAAGCTGGACTCGTTGTTGGCCAGACTCTAGAACTGATGTGCAATGCTGTAGCGCCTGGAATTACCACAAATGATTTAAACAATATTGCGATAAAGAATCTGGCAGCAAATGGCGCTAAATCAAATTTTCTCAACTATCACGGCTTTCCTGCAGTTATCTGTGCTTCGGTAAACGATGCGATTGTTCATGGAATTCCCAATGATCTCCCGATTAAAGATGGCGACATTGTTTCTATAGATTTCGGTGCAATTATCGAGGGCTGGCACGGGGATGCTGCTCTTTCAGTTATCGCAGGAACCAAGGACCCTGATGATCAGAAGCTTTTAGATACCTGCGAAGAGTCAATGTGGCAGGGGATTGCAGCTGGCAAAGTTGGCGCAAACCTAACCGATATCTCTTTTGCAATTGAAGATTACATTCGCTCGCAGGGTAAGTATGGAATTCTGCGCGAATATGGTGGCCATGGAATTGGTACCGAAATGCATCAAGAACCGCATGTCTTAAATTTTGGTGCTGCTGGAATGGGGCCCGAACTAAAACCTGGTATCGCACTCGCAATTGAACCAATGATTACGAGGGGTTCTGCCAAGACCAAAGTCCTGGCTGATGAGTGGACCGTTGTTTCGCAGGACGGATCTCGGGGTGCGCATTTCGAGCATTCCTTCGCTCTGTTGCCAGATGGAAAGCCCTTTGTACTGACAGCCATAGACGGTGGAGCCGCGAAATTGGCTAAATTCGACCTCGAAATCTCGGACCTTTTACAGTAATTAGGAGTATAAGAGCCGATTTCCTGATTTCGGGCTCTCGCCTTAGACTAACCCTCTGCCCAGAAATGGTCGGACCCCTGTTAATGTTTTGAAATAGAGAAGTAGGTACTGCTTGGCTAAGAAAGACGGCGCAATCGAAATCGAAGGCTCCGTATCTGAAGCGCTACCAAACGCAATGTTTCGAGTTACGTTAACAAACGGACACGTAGTACTTGCACACATCAGCGGCAAGATGCGACAGAACTACATTCGCATTCTTCCTGAAGATCGCGTGATTGTAGAACTAAGTCCATACGATCTCACAAGAGGTCGAATTATCTATCGTTACAAGTAAGAGGAGTTATCGTGAAGGTAAAACCAAGCGTGAAGAAGATTTGCGACAAGTGCAAAGTTATTCGTCGTAATGGTCGCGTAATGGTTATTTGCGACAACCTTCGTCACAAGCAACGTCAAGGGTAATAAAAACTAAACGCGTGATGCGACTTAAGTATTAAAAACACTTAAGACCTTCGGACCGAAAGGCCGAAGCCAAACTTAAAAAGTTTGGGTGCATTGCGGAGGACCTTTCGGATATAGAAATAAGGTAACGATATGGCACGTCTTGTTGGTGTCGATCTTCCCCGCGAAAAGCGGTTAGAGATTGCACTCACCTACATTTTCGGTATCGGCCTAACCCGTTCACATGCGATTCTTGCAGCGACAGGTGTTAGCCCAGATACTCGAGTTAAAGATCTTCAAGAGCCAGATTTGGCAAAGCTTCGTGAATACATCGAAGAAAATTACAAAATCGAAGGTGATCTTCGTCGTGAAGTAGCAGGAGATATTCGCCGCAAGGTTGAAATTCAGAGCTACCAAGGTATTCGCCACCGCAAGGGACTTCCTGTACGTGGTCAGCGCACACATACAAATGCGCGTACACGTAAGGGCCCACGTAAGGCTATCGCCGGTAAGAAGAAGGAGACCAAGTAATGGCTGCACCTAAGTCAAAGACTGCCGCAACTAAGGGCAAGGTCAAACTTCGCAAGAAGGAGAAGAAGAATGTTGCAGTGGGCCAGGCCTACATCAAATCAACATTCAACAACACAATTATTTCTATTACAGATCCTTCGGGCGCTGTTATCTCTTGGTCATCTGCTGGTCAGGTTGGCTTTAAGGGTTCACGTAAATCAACACCATTCGCCGCACAGATGGCAGCAGAAGCTGCAGCTCGTCGCGCGCAAGAACATGGTTTGAAGAAGGTTGATGTTTTCGTAAAGGGTCCAGGATCTGGTCGCGAAACTGCTATCCGTTCATTGCAAGCAGCCGGTCTGGAAGTTGGAGCCATCTCTGATGTAACTCCTGCACCACACAATGGCTGCCGCCCAACCAAACCACGTAGAGTTTAAGGAAGGAAGAGAATAAATGGCCCGTTACACAGGAGCAGATTGCAAGCGCTGCCGTCGCGAAAAAGTAAAACTCTTTCTTAAGGGTTCTAAGTGCGATGGTCCAAAGTGTCCGATCGAATCACGTCCTTATCCACCAGGACAGCACGGTCGCGGTCGTTCAAAAGAATCTGAATATTTATTGCAGATGCGTGAAAAGCAGAAGTGCGCTCGCATTTACGGTGTTCTAGAGAAGCAATTCCGCGGATATTACGAAGAGGCAAACCGTCTTCAAGGTAAGACTGGTGAAAACCTTCTAATCATTCTCGAAACTCGTCTAGATAACGTTGTTTATCGCGCTGGCTTTGCAAAGAGCCGCGATATGGCACGTCAACTAGTTCGTCACGGTCACTTCCTGGTTAACGGCAAGAAGGTAAACATTCCTTCATTCCGCGTAACTCCAATGGATGTCATCGATGTTCTTCCAGGATCACAAGATGCCACTCCATTTATCGTGGCAAGTGCTGAACTTGGTGAAAAAGCAGTCCCAGCGTGGATGGAAGTTGTTGGATCAAAGTTACGTATTTTGGTTCACGCAACCCCTACTCGCACAGTGATTGATACCCAAGTGCAAGAGCAATTAATCGTTGAACTTTATTCTAAGTAGTAGTCACCACCAGCTTTAAAAAAACTAAAAACGAACTATCAACCGAGAGATCAAATAGTGGATCTCCCAGACAGACGGAGGAACTAAGTGCTAATTGCACAACGCCCCATCCTCACCGAGGAAGTAGTAAGCGAATACCGTTCACGGTTCATAATCGAACCTCTAGAACCGGGCTTTGGTTACACCCTTGGTAATTCATTACGTCGCACTCTCTTGTCATCGATTCCTGGTGCAGCTGTCACCAGTATTCGTGTCAATGGCGCGCTACACGAATTTGCCACCCTTGATGGCGTTAAGGAAGATCTCACAGAGGTCGTTCTAAATATCAAGAACCTAGTCCTCTCATCCGACAACGATGAGCCTTCACTTCTTTACATCCGCAAGAGCGCAGAAGGTGTCGTAACTGGCGCTGACATTGCTGCTCCTGCTGGCGTAGTAGTTCACAATCCAGAACTTCACATCGCAACACTTAACTCAAAGGCCAGCTTCGAAGTTGAACTTACAGTTGAACGCGGTCGCGGTTATGTAACAGCGGTTCAGAACAAAGCAGCAGGCGGAGAAATTGGTCGTATTCCAGTTGACTCTATCTACTCACCTGTTCTTCGCGTTACCTACAAAGTTGAAGCAACTCGTGTTGAACAACGCACAGACTTCGATCGTTTGATCGTTGATGTCGAGACCAAGCAATCAATGAAGCCAGGAGATGCAATGGCATCTGCCGGTAAGACTCTGGTTGAACTATTTGGTCTTGCTCGCGAACTAAACGTTGACGCTGAAGGCGTTGAAATGGGACCTTCTATTCAAGACACAGCGCTAGCTGCAGATTTAGCTCTTCCAATCGAAGATCTTGATCTAACAGTTCGTTCATACAACTGCCTAAAGCGTGAAGGTATTCACACAGTAGGCGAACTTGTTGGACGTTCAGAAGCTGATCTAATGGATATCCGTAACTTCGGCTCGAAGTCAATTGATGAAGTTAAAGCAAAGCTTGTATCAATGTCACTTCAACTTAAGGACAGCCCAATCGGCTTTGATCCAACAAAGCACGCTAACTATGGAACAAACATTGACGATGATCTCGTCGATGTTGAGTAAGTCAGGAGAAATAAATGCCACGTCCAAGTAAAGGTCCTCGCCTCGGTAGCGGACCTTCTCACGAAAGATTGTTGCTAGGCACCCTGGCTGAACAACTTTTCGAACACGGCAAGATCACAACCACTGAAACCAAGGCAAAGCGTCTTCGTCCATTGGCTGAAAAGTTAATTACTGCTGCAAAGGTTGGAGATCTTCCAGCTCGTCGTCGCGTTATGGAGACAATCCAGAACAAGTCAGTCGTGCACACACTTTTCACTGAGATCGCGCCAACATTCGCAACTCGCGAAGGTGGGTACACACGTATCACCAAGATCGGTCCACGTAACGGTGACAATGCGCCAATGGCGGTAATTGAACTCGTTAAGTAAACCTAATTAGTTATGTCAGAACCCACTGTCTTTCTTGCCAGTGGGTTCTGTCGTTTAAGAATTGATTTAAGTTACGACGGCACAAACTACGCAGGCTGGGCGCCACAACCAGATCAACGCACAATTGAAGGTGAACTTACTAGCGCAATTTCAAAGTTAGCAGGCGTTCAAGTCGAACCAGTTGTCGCCGGGCGAACCGATGCCGGAGTCCATGCCACCGCGCAAGTTATGCATGTTGATGTTCCAAAAGCTGCTGACGATATTCCTAACTGGGTATTTCGACTTAATCGCATATTGGATCCTGATATCCGGATCTTAAAAGTTAGCGCCGCCGCTGATGATTTTCATGCCCGTTTTTCAGCAGTAGAGCGCGAATACCAATATCGTCTGGCCGACAATAATCAGATAGTTCTGCCACTTGAAAGATACAACACTGCCACCTGGTTTAGAGCGCTCGATGTTGATCGCCTAAATGAGGCGAGTTCACTACTGCTTGGCGAACATGACTTCGTTGCATTCTGTAAGTTCCGCGAAGATCAAAAGACCGTGCGCACTTTGAAGAAATTTCACTGGTCCAGATTGGATTCCGGAATTCTGACCGCAGATGTGGCGGCAAATGCATTCTGTTATTCGATGGTCCGAAACCTTGTTGGGGCTGCAGTTGCAGTTGGCGAAGGGCGCTTTGAAAAAGAGTGGGCACAAGCAATCCTTGATAATAAAGAGCGAGTATCTGATTCATATGTCTTTCCAGCCAATGGCTTGACCCTGGTTAAAGTCAGTTATTAGGGGGCAAAAATCAGGATTTTTGGTGGTGGGCCTGGCTTTTAGGGTCGATGCACTCGTGTGGGAATAGCGATTTTGACCCATTTCCCGTTCACGGGTAATCTAGCCCTCTGCTCAAATGGCTAATCAGTCAGCGAGCTAAACCGAATAACACTTTAGGAAGAGAGATACCTCGTGCGCACTTTCACACCAAAGGCTGGTGACGTTGCTCGTAAATGGCACGTCATCGATGCAGAAGGAGTTGTACTTGGTCGTCTTGCAAGCCATGCAGCTGTTCTACTTCGCGGAAAGCACAAGACAACATTCGCACCACATATCGACATGGGCGACTTCGTAGTTGTTATCAACGCAGAGAAGGTTGTTCTTACCGGACAAAAAGCTGGACAGAAGTTTGCTCACCACCACTCTGGTTTCCCAGGCGGTATGACTTCTATTGTGTACTCAGATCTTATTAATTCAGATCCAACACGTATCGTTGAAAAAGCAATTCTTGGAATGATTCCAAAGAATAAGTTGGGCCGCACTGTTGGTTCAAAGCTAAAGGTTTACGCGGGTCCAGCACATCCACATGCTGCGCAGAACCCAACACCATTCGTATTCACCCAAGTTTCCCAAATGACAAAGTAAGTAACAGGAGCCATATAAATGTCTGATTTTGATACCGCTATCGATACCGATCAAGATGAAGCTCCAACTTCGTACTCATCATCAACACCTGGCATTGCACCTGGCCGTAAAGGTGTTCTTGCACCTGGTGGCGGAACCGGTCGACGTAAAGAAGCAGTTGCTCGTGTTCGTTTAGTTCCTGGTTCAGGTAAGTGGATCGTTAACGGTAAAGAATTAGCAGTTTATTTCCCAAATAAAGTTCACCAACAATTAGTGTCAGAACCATTCCGCACTGTTGGTGCTGAAAATGAATTCGATGTTGTCGCACGTATCAACGGTGGCGGAACATCAGGACAAGCTGGCGCACTTCGTTTAGGTGTTGCTCGTGCTCTAAATGAAATCGATCGTGATGCAAATCGTCCGGCGCTAAAGAAGGCTGGATTCCTTGCACGCGATGCTCGTGTTATCGAACGTAAGAAGTACGGCCTAAAGAAGGCACGTAAGCGTTCTCAATACAGCAAGCGTTAATTCACCCTTCGCAATCATGGCTCTCTTTGGCACTGATGGTGTCAGAGGTGTTGCAAATGTTGATCTCACCGCAGAACTAGCACTCGATTTAGCAGTTGCTGCTGCGCATGTATTAGGCGAAGTTGGCGCAATCTCCAAGAATCGCCCGAAAGCAATTGTCGGCCAAGATTCACGCGCATCTGGTGAATTTTTAGAGGCCGCAATTGTTGCTGGATTAGCAAGTGCCGGAGTAGATGTTTATAAAGTTGGTGTTCTACCAACACCTGCAATTGCTCATCTGGTTGCATCAAGTGGCGCAGATCTTGGCGTAATGATTAGCGCATCGCACAATCCGATGCCAGATAATGGAATTAAATTCTTCGCTAAAGGTGGCGGAAAGTTAGATGATGCTCTCGAACTAGCAATTGAATCCCGGTTAAATGAGCCCTGGGATCGCCCTGCGGGCCGCGATGTTGGCAGAGTAATTGTTGATGAATCCGCTGCTGAACGATATATCTATCACTTGCTCTCATCGCTTTCAGTGAATTTATCTGGAATCAAAGTAGTTGTTGATTGCGCAAATGGCGCAGCTTCAGAGGTTGCTCCTGAGGTTTATGCCCGGGCCGGCGCCGAAGTAATTGCAATTTCAAATCAGCCAAATGGCCTAAACATCAATGAGAATTGTGGGTCTACTCACCTTGAGAATTTGATTGTAGAAGTAAAGAAGCAAGGTGCAGATTTAGGTATTGCTCATGATGGTGATGCCGATCGATGCCTAGCAATTGATGCTGATGGAAATTTGGTTGACGGCGATTATATTTTGGCGATCTTGGCAAAGGAATGGCGAGTGCAGACCGTCGTCGGAACTGTGATGACCAACCTTGGATTTATCAAAGCAATGACTGAAAATGGAATTGCATTTGAAAAGACACCAGTAGGCGATCGTTATGTTTTAGAGAATATGTTGACCAACGGACACAAACTTGGTGGCGAACAATCCGGCCACATAATTATGAGAGATTTCGCGAATACCGGAGATGGCTTACTAACAGCGCTTCAACTGATGTCAGCCATGGCAAAGTCTAAGAAATCTCTAAAAGAACTTGCAAAAATTATGATTCGTTTCCCACAAGTATTGATTAATGTCGAAGGGGTAAATAAATCAAATCTCACAACCTCAAAAGCGATTGCCGCTGCTATCGGAGATAATGAATCAAAGCTCGGAGTAAATGGTCGAATTTTGTTACGCGCATCAGGCACTGAACCTTTAGTAAGAGTTATGGTGGAAGCCGAAAGCGAGATTGTGGCTGGCGAAATCGCTAAGACTCTTGCAACGCTAGTAAGATTAGAACTCTCTTAACTCTCCTAAATTAACGAAGGAGCTTTTTCTATGTGTGGCATTGTTGGTTATACCGGCAAAGAACTCGCACTTGCTCCAGTTTTAGAAGGGCTACGCAAACTCGAATATCGCGGGTATGACTCTGCCGGAATTGCGCTCATAACTGGCGCCGGCGAAAAACTTTGGATTGAAAAACGCGCGGGAAAATTGGGAAATCTAGAGGAGATCTTGGGAGATAAAGTTCCAAATTCGCATAGCGGAATCGGCCACACGAGATGGGCTACACATGGCGGACCTACAGATGCGAATGCACATCCACATTTAGATAACGAAGGAAAATTAGCGGTAATTCATAATGGAATTATTGAAAATTACCTAGAACTGCGCCAGCAGCTTGAAAAAGCTGGACATACATTTAAATCCGAAACAGATAGCGAATCTGTTGCACATCTATTAAGTGATTCACGCAAAAAACATAGTGGTGATTTGGCCGCTGCAATGCGCGAAGTCTGCCAACTCCTTCGGGGCTCTTTCACATTGCTCGCAATCCACAGCGATCAACCAGGTCGCATAGTTGGAGCTCGTCGAAATTCACCTCTTGTTGTTGGTGTTGGAGATGGCGAGAACTTTTTAGCATCAGATGTTTCGGCATTTATTTCACACACCAAGCGAGCACTAGAACTTGGGCAGGATGAAGTTGCAGATATCACTGCAGATGAAATCATAATTACAAACCTTGCCGGGAAAGTTCTGCCACATAATGAATATGAAATTTCCTGGGATGCAAGCGCGGCCGAGCGCGGGGGATTTGAACATTTCATGCTCAAGGAAATTTTCGAACAACCAAAAGCGATTGCTGACACCTTACTTGGGCGAATTTCTGGCCTTGGCAGCGATGTAACAAAGGGGATTGATTTAAAGGATGTAGATAAAGTTGTAATCATTGCTTGTGGAACGGCTTACCACGCCGGTTTAGTAGGGAAATATGCAATTGAAAAATGGGCAAACATCGCTGTTGATGTTGAACTCGCATCGGAATATCGCTATCGAGAACCTAGCGTTGATAAGAAAACTTTGTTGATTCCAATTTCCCAATCAGGTGAAACTATGGACACCTTGATGGCAATGAGATATGCCAAAGAGAAGGGCGCTAAAGTTTTTTCAGTTTGCAATACAAATGGTTCAACCATCCCACGCGAATCAGATGCCGTTCTTTACACTCATGCCGGTCCAGAGATAGCTGTTGCATCAACAAAGGCGTTCGAGACCCAGCTAATTGCTATGTATTTGATGGGGCTGCACTTAGGTCGGATCCGAGGCACAATATCTGCAAGTTTGATGGCCGAGATTGAGACCGAACTTGCAGAGCTTCCTGCAAAGGTAGAACAAGTTTTGGAGACAGTAGAGCCACTGCGTGAATTGACCAGAAAGTTTAGTAAATCAACTTCTATGTTGTTTTTAGGAAGACATGTTGGTTATCCAACTGCTCTAGAAGGCGCGCTTAAATTAAAAGAGTTGGCCTATATGCATGCCGAAGGTTTTGCTGGTGGCGAGCTGAAGCATGGGCCAATTGCTTTAATTGAATCAGGCACCCCGGTTGTAGCAATAATGCCTGCAGCTGGTTCGCTCTTAGCCGAGAAAATGGCATCAAATATTCAAGAGGTAAAGGCCAGAGGCGCGGTTATCATTGCAATCGCAGATTCGCCATTAGCCACTGCCGACCACTTAGTTCGAATCCCAGCCACTCATGAATTCCTACAACCAGTGCTTTCAGTTGTTCCATTACAAGTAATCGCATATGAAATGGCAATAGCTCGCGGCAATGATGTCGATCAGCCCCGCAACCTTGCTAAGTCGGTAACCGTTGAATGAAATGAAGACCGAACTTTTAGATAAAAGGCGTGCTGAAATGTTTCATGCGCTCCGAGTATCAGGATTATTGCTGTTGGGATTTCTCTTCATAACTCAGCAAGTATTAACTCGTGGTTGGATTTATGAACTAGATCATTATATTTTGAATCTTAAGAATCCAAAATTTACAGGACTCGCCGGACATATTTTAATTGCGCTAGATGACCTAGGCCTGCGCTGGTTTACGGCAACCGTGCTCTTGATTTGTGCCAGCGTTATTGGTTGGAGATTTAGATCATTTCGGCCATTAAATCTCTCACTTCTTGCTTTATTGGCACTCAACGTTGTTGTTGGCGGAACCAAAATCTTTATTGGCAGAACAAAACCCAGACTTTCAATTGATGTGTTATTTGCAAATGGCATGTCATATCCAAGCGGACATGCATCGAACGCTCTTGTAAGTTGGGGGCTGCTGGCCTATTTAATTTATCGATATACAAATCGTGCACCATTTAATGGGATTAATCTGTATCCAATAGTTGGACTGATAACTTTTATCGTAGTAATGGTCTCTCTAATCAGAAACACCCATTGGTTCTCAGATTTAATCGGTGGGGTATTTATTGGTGGTTCGCTGCTTGTGGCAGTCATTGCAATTGATCGCTTTTTCCCCTCGAAGAAGCAGCCCTCGTGATGAGCTCTATTTTGGGAATCGGAATCGATGTTGTAGCAATTGATCGCTTTCAAGAATCACTTGAGCGCACGCCAGGTCTTTTGAAGAGAATATTTACTCCTAACGAAGCAAAATTAAATGCATCAAGTTTGGCTGCAAGATTCGCAGCGAAAGAGGCCTTGGCAAAGGCCCTAAATGCAAAGGCGGCGTTTAATTGGCAAGAGGCTGAAGTCGTAAATGAAGTTACAGGTAAACCGGCCTTCGAATTTTCTGGCGAAATGGCGGTTCGACTTGCCGGGCATAGCGTTCATTTAACACTTTCGCATGATGCCGGAATTGCATCAGCAATGGTGATTGTTGAGGTCAAATAATGCGTGCATTTGTTGAGGTAAATCTAAAGGCTATTTCAAATAACATAAAGTTGGTTAAGTCCAAGGTTCAGGCCGAAGTCCTTGCAGTTGTAAAAGCCGATGCCTATGGTCACGGACTTGTTCCAGTGGCCAAATGCGCAATCGACGCCGGTGCAACTTGGCTTGGTGTAGCACTACTTGAAGAGGCAATACTTCTGAGAGAAGCCGGCATAAAAGCGCCAATTATTTCTTGGCTAACTCCACCAAGTTCAGATTTTAAAAGAGCAATTGAACTAGATATAGATCTGGCTATACCATCACTTAAACATTTAGAGCTGATCGTCGCCGCTGGAAAAGCGGTGGGCAAGAAGCCACGAGTTCATATTGAAGTCGATACTGGAATGTCGCGCGGCGGTCTGTTGGGTGAGTGGTCAGAGTTTCTGATTGCAGCAACTGGAGCCGAAATAGATGTTGTTGGATTTTGGTCACATTTTGCTCGGGCAGATGAACCAGATGAAATCGCGAATCAGAATCAGCTAAATGATTTTGAAAAAAAGTTGGCACAACTAATTGAAGTTGGGATTACCCCGAAATATGTTCACCTAGCAAATTCGGCAGCCACTCTTTCCAACCCAAGTTCCCACAAGATTATTGTTCGCTTAGGGATTGCTATGTATGGCCTGAGTCCTGATGTAAAAACAATGGGCTCTTCTCAGGATTTAGGACTCGAACCCGCTATGACGCTAAAGGCCGAGATCCAATTGGTTAAGCGCGTCCCTACCGGTTCGCCAGTTGGTTATGGCGGCACTCAAATCACTTCGAGTGATACCAAGCTTGCAATTATCACTATGGGGTATTCCGATGGGATTCCACGTAATGCAAGTAGCGCAGCTGGGGTTTATGCTGCAGGGCGCAGAGCCCCGATTATTGGCCGAGTTTCGATGGATCAATTCGTAGTAGACCTTGGGGCCGACTCCCGTGCGGTAGCAGGCGAAATAGTTGAAGTATTTGGGCTACATGGGTATTCGATAGATGATTGGGCAGCGGCATCAGGAACAATCAATTATGAAATTGTTACGCGAATTGCCTCTCGCGTGCCTAGAATCTACGCGTGAACTCCAGCCAACTAGCCTTATCGAACCTCTCGGTTTCATTTGGGGGAGTCAAAGCGCTAACCGATGTCTCACTTACGGTTCCAAAAAACAGCGTTGTTGGATTGATTGGCCCAAATGGCGCGGGCAAGACCACAGTTTTTAATTGCATATCAGGACTTGTAAAAAGCGATTCTGGATCTTTTGAGTTTGATGGAGTTAAGAGAGCATTTCCTAAACCACACGAATTAGTCGGCCTTGGAATTACCCGAACCCTTCAAGGTGTTGGGCTCTTTAATGATCTTTCAGTACTGCAGAATGTAATGGTTGGAGCAGATAAAAAATACAGACCAAATTTTGTGAAAGAAATTCTAGGTTTATCTGGAAAGACTGAAGCAAACTTAGTACGGCGAGCCGAAGAAGCACTGGCTTGGGTCGGTGGCGCTTCATTAATTGGTCGCGAACCATCCGAGCTAAGTTACCCAGATTCGAAGCGAGTTGCTTTGGCTCGCGCTTTGGTAACAAATCCGACCTTGCTGATGTTGGATGAACCAGCTGCTGGATTAGGACAGGATGATATTGATTCGCTGGCAGTTTTAATTCGTCAATTAAAGAAACGTTGCGCTATCTTGATTGTGGAACACCATGTTGATTTTGTTCGTGAGATTTCAGATTCGGTCAGTGTCTTAAACTTCGGAAAGCTGATTGCATCTGGTACTTACGATGAGGTCAAGCAGAATCCTGCGGTGATCGAAGCTTATTTGGGGCATAGCGACAAATCCGATGAGAATTCAAAGTTGGGTGCCTGATGCTTAAAGTCGCTAACTTGGTAACTGAATTTGCATCAATCAAAGCGCTAAACGACATCTCTTTTCAGGCTAAGCCAGGTCGCATAACCACAGTTATCGGTGCAAATGGCGCTGGCAAGAGCACATTGCTTAGGACTATTTCTGGACTCGAAAGACCAACAAGTGGATCGATTAAGTGGTTCGATGAAGAGCTCACTGATAAGAGCGTCGAAGCGATTGTCAGAAGTGGAGTTGCTCAAGTTCCAGAAGGGCATGCAGTTATTTCACAACTTAGCGTCGCCGAAAATATTGAATTAGGTGGATTATTTCGAAAGCGCCAAGCTCGAGGTGATTTAGAGATAGCTACAAAAGAAGTTTATGAACTCTTTCCAATTCTCTTTGAACGTCGCCGCGAACCTGCTGGTTCGCTCTCCGGTGGCGAGCGACAGATGCTTGCAATCAGTCGCGCACTTGTTGCACGGCCAAAATTGTTATTGCTGGACGAGCCCTCACTAGGTTTAGCGCCACTCATTTCAGCACAGATAATTAGCATTGTAGATCAGTTATGCAAATCAACTGGACTTACTGTTTTACTTGTCGAGCAGAATGCAAATACTGCTCTAGCTGTTGCAGACCATGGAATTTTGCTCGCTCTTGGAAAAGTAGTCGCAGATCTGCCCGCAAAGGAATTGATTGCTGATTCTGCCCTTCGAGCCGCTTACTTGGGGTATTAAATGAACTCATTTCTAACGGCCTTTTTCGCAGGGACCTCGCAAGGTGCAATTTATGCACTGGTCTCATTGGGGCTAGTTCTGGTTTGGCGGGGTGCTGGCGTAGTTAATTTTGCTCAAATGGGCCAGGCGATGTTCACGACTTATATCGCATCTCAATTAATCCAAAACGAGTATTCCTATTGGAGCGCCTTTGTAATTGCACTTATTTCTGGTGCGCTACTGGGTGCACTTGTCGATCTTGGCATAATGCGGCCACTTAGTTCGCGCAAGAATTCACAGTTATTAAATAGTCAATCAATGCGTACAACGGTTCCAGTCATCGCCTCACTTGGAATCCTTGGTGTCTTAAAAGCACTAGCGGGAATCTTCTGGGCCGGGGAAGAGCGAGGATTTCCAGCACCTGTTCCGACAACTGGTTTAAGGCTTGGTAACAGTGACCTGGCAATAACTGGTTTTGATCTATTTGTAATTGGGGTTGTATTTCTCGCCTTAGTTCTGACAACAATTTTCTTTACCAGAACTGGCATGGGACTTGCCATGCGAGCAAGTGCGTTAAATCCTGAGGTAACAAGACTTAGTGGAATAAGAGTTGGATCCGTCAGGACTTTAAGTTGGGCGATTTCCGGAACTGCTTCATCACTCGCGGGCCTCTTGGTTACTCCAAAGACAAATCTTTCACCAAATACTTTAGATCTACTTTTGATTATTGGTTTTACCGCTGCGGTGGTTGGTGGACTTACAAGTTTGGCTGGTTCAGTTCTGGGTGGATTTATTCTGGGATATGTAATCGCATTTGTTAACGTTTATAGCGCACCAGAGAATGTTTTTCTTGCGATTCTGATCTTCTTGTTATTGGCGCTCTTCCTTCGCCCACAAGGAATTCTCGGCAGCAAGGAGGTGCGACGTGTCTAAAGTTAAAACCCATAAAGTTATTGGATTTCGAAGCACTCGTTTAGCAATCATCTTCTTTGTATTTATACTTCTTCTTTCTATGAAATTTGGTCCTTACAACCAATTTCAATTAGCGAATATTGCCACCTTATTAATTGCAGTCCTTTCAATCACTTTGTTGACCGGTGCATCTGGTCAAATCTCTTTAGGTCAAGGCGCAATTATGGCTGTTGGTGGCTATAGCGCTGCTCTTCTCGTGACCAGGCTAGAAATATCAATGTGGCTGGCATTTGTGCTGGCAATATTTGTCTCAGCACTTTTTGGACTTTTCTTAGGACTTGCAGCCGCAAGGCTAAGTGGCCCGTATTTAGCCGGAACAACTCTGGTGATGGCACTTGCAATCCCATCTATTGCAATTCGGTTCGATTCTTTCTTCAGTGGCGATATTGGATTTAGTGTTGATTACGGCTATCCACCTGATTGGCTGACAAATTTACTTGGTGAAATTACTATTGAAGAGTGGTCGCTCTATGTTGCATTGCCATTTGCAGCGTTATCACTTTTTGCAGTGTTAAATCTTTCAAATACTAGATCTGGCCGAACCTGGCGCGCGGTTCGTGACAATGAAGTGGCGGCCTCGCTTGCTGGAATAAACATCGCAAGAACAAAGATAATTGTATTTGTCTGTTCATCTGCACTAGCTGGTCTAGCCGGGGCCATCTATGGATTCCGGGGGTTGGTTGCACCGAGTGTTTACCCAACAGATCTTTCCCTGTTGCTTTTAACAGCAGCAGTAATCGGTGGGCTTCGCTCAATCGGTGGTGCAATTTTTGGAACTTTCGTTATTGTTTTTCTTCCAGATGTAATTGAGAGAGTCACTAAGTTTCTTGAATTGCCCGAAACCATCAGCATCTACTTACCAGCACTAATGATCGGCCTACTTCTTCTCTTAACAGTAATTTTGAACCCTCGGGGTTCGGCTGGCGCGCTCGAACATATCCGCCACCGCCATAAACACTGACTAAACACTAAATCTCAGTAAATACCCAAGATTTGCGCTTGATAGATGCCAGATTGTTATGAAATTCGAACCGCATGGCTCTTCACTTGATGTTCACTTTTCGTTAATCTATGAGCAGATTCAGGCGCACCTGCCTGAGCCCATGGGCCAGAAACCTTGTCCATGAGAAGAGTGCAGTAGAAAGAGTGAATGCAGTGAATCTTCGCAAACCTCTGATTCTCACCGTAGTCGCATCAGCGCTGGTGGGGTCTTTAGTAATGAATGGTATTTCGGCAACTGCCGCAAGCGTTCCAGGAGTTTCAAAGAGTCAAATTGTTCTGGGTATGCAATTGCCACAGACTGGTGGAGCAAGCCCAGGCTATAACAAGATAGATGACGCAGCACGCGCCTACTTTGATTATGTAAATTCAAAAGGTGGTGTGAATGGCCGTAATATCAAACTTGTAGTGAAAGATGACGAATACAAAGCTGGTCGTACAATTACCACTGCTAGAGAATTAATTAATAATGACAAAATTTTTGCATTCTTCGGCTCAGTGGGAACTCAAACCCACCTTTCAGTGGTTAAGGATATTAACCGCCGGGGCATTCCTGATCTCTTTGTAAACAGTGGCTACAGTGGTTTCTATACCGATCCAAAGAAGTATCCAAATACTTTTGGTGGCCTTGGAACCTACACAGTCGAAGCAAAGATCCTTGGTAAGTATCTAAAGGAAAAGTATCCAGATAAGAAGATCGGAATTTTGTGGCAATCTGATGACTTCGGCCGAAATGCTCTGGCCGGTCTGGCTGCATCGGGACTAAAGTTTGAAGCAAGGAAAACATCAGCTTCATTCGTCGCGGGTACTCATGGTTCAATTGGACTTGGTACTCAAATTGGTCAACTAAAGGCAAATGGTGTTGACATAGTAATCATCGCCGCTGTTTCATCTGCGACAGCCGTTGCATATGCAACAGCAGCAGCTCTTGCTTACAAGCCAACAAAGTGGGCCGTAATTAGCGTTGGCGCAGATGCAACAACATTCCAGACCATTCTTGGTGCAAGGGGCACTGCGCCAGCTACAAGCGCTGCTTTGTTAGCCGGAACTATCACAGCTTCACACGCCCCGGCGGCTGGTGATGCAGATGATGAATACATCAAGGCATTTAAGAAGATCAATGATGACTTCAATAATGGCGCAGATAAGCGTTGGGATAACAACGTGTTGCAAGGTATGAATATCGCTTATCTCGCAACTTCAGCTCTTCTTGGAGTCGGGAAAAAGCTGACCCGCCCAAAGCTAGTTTCTTACCTTAAGAAGAATGGTTCGAAGTTAAGTAGCGCAGCATTTTCGCCAATAGGTTATTCAGGCACCACTCACGAAGCCTTCACCGGTTTCTGGTTAGGTGAATATGATGCCTCGTTAGTACTCAAGCCAATCGATGGAACTCGTGTTGTTTACACAACTGATTCCGCAAATGGCCCAGTAACTGTCTCAAACTACAAGCGCCCAGCAATCGCTGCTGATGCGCTTCCAAGGGTTGGGTAAGGATAAAATGAAAAACGTTAACTTGAAAAAACTAATCGCAACACTTGGTGCTACTGCGCTGATCTCAGCCGGTTTGGTAGTCGCAGTTGCGACTCCAGCTCAAGCTGCTGATCCAGTTTGTGTCACTGATGCAAAAACTGGTCTCATAACTTGTAATGGAACCCTAAGCAACGGTGCTAAGTACAGAACTATGGAACCGTCTAATTACGGTGGAACCTTCTTCTTCTGGCAGCACGGTGTTCGCCCTTCATATCCTTACCCAGGTTATGTCGTGCCAACAGGTGTTGAACAAATGTCACCAACAAGTGTTAACCACAAAGTCAGCACAGTAAAGTCAATGCTTCAACTTGGCTACGGAATTGCTGCATATGATTGTTCATCAAGTGGCTTGCGCGGCTGGAACACAGCTGATTGCGTTGAAATGCTAAATGAACTAGTAACCATTACTAAGAAGCGCATTTCGATCACCAAGACAGTTGTCTACGGTGCTTCAATGGCTGGCGCAATTTTGACTCCATACATTGAAAAGTATCCAAATGGTGCAGATGCAGTCGGAATTCTTGCCGGTGTATCGCCATCAATTGCTAACACACTCAAGTCTGGTTGTGACTTCCTCTATATCTTTAGTGTTTTCTTTGATCCAACAATCAAGGGCTGCACAGTTATGGGGACCAAGGGTGTACCTGGTCATATGGCAGTTCTAGGTGACTTTGCAAAGGTTGGTGCACTTCTTACAAAGTGGAGCGTTAATTACGGCAGCTTGCCAATTGCTTATCCAGCCCCACTTGCAGCGGCTGGAATTCCACAACGTTCTGCCCTATTGATGGCAGGACTAATTGCTGGTATCCCAACAAAGTCTGCTCACATGGATGGAATCTCAACAAATAGAACTCTCATTCCAGAGGGAAGTATTAACTCGACCGTTGCGATTCTTGAAAATGCTCAAGACTTTCTTGGAACCGCTTACTTCGGTGGCCAAGGTGTTGCTGAAGTCGTAGGGGCTGGTTTCTACGACAACACAAAGACTGATTTCTCGGCACTTCTTTCAGATGAAGATCTAGGCCGCTTTACGGTTGGTCTATCTGGCGAAGAAGCAGTCGGTGCGATGCTTGCAACACTTGCAGCGTATCCACGCGTTGAGGGAGATCCAGCTGCAGTCGCAAAATTAGCTGCACTTGATAAGTCTAAATTCGACACCACAAAGCCAGTAGTCCTGCTTTCAAATGAAGCAGATCGTCTGGTGCTGTCTGGTAACCAGGTTCACTACGTAAACAAGGCGAAAGCTATTTATGAAGCAAGAATTGCTGCCTGGGATAAGAGATATGCGGAAGCAACAGATGAATCTGAAATAAGGTTCTTGCTAAAGAACAAGCCGGTCTGGAATACAGTGTCAATGTATGCGCTGACTCCTGAAACGTATACAAAGTTCACCGCAACTGGTGCACCTGATTTGACTGCTCCGGTCGCTATTTCTGGCGTCGGACACGAATCATTTACCAAAGAGCAGTTAATGACTTGGGTTCGAGTTCTAGCTTCTTCAGCTAAGACTGGAAAAGTTCCAAGCCAGACTGTCTTGGACACAATTCTGCCAAAGGTTCCGAATCTAAATACTGATCCGGATTACCAACCAGCCGAGTTGAAGTATCAGGACTAATTCCTGAATAAGTAGAAATTGCGGGGTCAGTTAATTCTGGCCCCGCTTTTTCATGGGTAACCTTCTCTTGTGTGTGAAAAAATTGAAGTTAATAGCCTGGCTGAGATGCACAAATTAGGTGCACGAATTTGCACACAATTAAAGCGCGGAGATTTACTACTTTTATCTGGCCCCTTGGGAGCAGGCAAAACCGGACTGACTCAAGGTATTGGCCAGGCACTTGGAATTGAAAACATAACTTCACCAACCTTTGTAATTTCTAGAATCCATCCCACCAAAATTCCGCTGGTCCATGTCGATGCTTACCGATTGCAGGGCGATTCAGCCGCGATATTCGATGATTTAGATTTAGAGAGTTTCCTTCCGACAAGTATCACAGTTGTGGAATGGGGCGAAGGTTTAGCAGATCGGTTAGCCGATGATTATCTCGAGATCCAAATTGAGTTTGGTGCAAACGATGGCCAAAGATTGGTCTCATTAATTGGCCATGGTCAGAGATTTGCTGGATTTAAACTGTGAGCACTTATCTTCTAATTGACACATCAACTTCTCGCACAAGTGTCGCGATAGTGGGGGATGGCAAAACTCTCTTTGCTTCTCATCACGATGGTGCACTTTCACATGGTGAAGCCCTGCCCGAACTTGTTGCGCAAGGTCTAAAGCTTGAAAGCAGAATTGATCAAGTGATTGTCGGAATGGGCCCAGGTCCATTTACTGGACTTCGAGCCGGTATCTCATTTGCCCAGAGCTTTGCACTTGGCCGTGGGATCCCCTGGCAAGGAGTCTGCAGTTTGGATGCGATTGCAACCCAAAATTCTGAAAGTGATTTCATCGTCGCGATTGATGCCAGACGAAAAGAAGTTTTCTACGCCAGATATACAAATGGATTACGTATTGGCGAACCAAAAGTTTGTCAGCCATCCCAGTTGGCTGCATTTGATTCTCCGATTTACGGTGAAGTATCGAATCAATATCCAGATCCAACAGAATTTATCGCTATTGCAGAATCCAGCGCCATTTATTCGCAGCCTATTTATGTTCGAAGGCCCGATGCTTACCCAGCACCTGTCGGTGTGAAATTTAGGCCGATGAATCAACTCGATTTAGTCCCAATATTTTCAATCGAGAGAAGCGCTTATGGCAAAGAGGCCTGGACTATGGCTCAACTTAAAGAAGAATCTGCTGGTAAAGATCGGATGTATGTAGTCGGAGAATTCGAGGGGGAACTTATTGCTTATGCTGGGGTAGTTAATCTGGCAGGAACTGCAGATGTTTTAACACTTACTGTTGCCGATCCACATCGCCGTAAAGGGATTGGCCGTGAATTACTGCGCAGATTAATTGATTGGTCTCGAACCCAAAAGTGCGAAGCAATAATGCTTGAGGTCCGAGTTGGAAATGAAGAAGCAATTCCGCTCTATGAAGCATTTGGTTTTATCGAAATTTCGCGTCGTAAGGATTATTACGGCCCTGGTAAAACCGCAATCATCATGCGAAAAGAGTTGGTATGAAAAGCTCTGGCGTCCTAGTTCTTGGAATCGAAACTTCTTGCGATGAGACTGCAGTTGGAATTGTCCGTGGTCGAAAATTACTCGCCAACGTAATTTCATCGAGCGTTGATGAACATGCCCGATTTGGCGGCGTGGTTCCCGAGATTGCTAGCCGTGCACATTTAGAAGCTATGCCAAACGTTATTGCAAAAGCACTTAGCGATGCCAAAGTTTCACTGAAGGATATAGATGCCTTTGCTGTTACTGCTGGTCCAGGTTTAATTGGTGCGCTATTAGTCGGAACTTCGAGTGCTGCTGGTTTAGCACTTGCGCTAGATAAACCACTTTATGGCGTTAATCATTTATCGGCACATATCGCAGTAGATTCACTGAATTCGATTCACAAGTTGGATCCAGCAATCGCACTGCTAGTGAGTGGTGGCCATAGTTCGATTCTGCAAGTAAATGATTTGACAAGTGATGTTAAAACACTTGGTTCAACTATTGATGACGCTGCTGGTGAGGCTTTTGATAAAATTGCCAGAATTTTAGAGCTTGGCTTTCCGGGTGGACCCGCGATTGATCGTGAAGCAAAGTCTGGCAATCCAGATGCGATTGAATTCCCAAGAGGGCTTACTCTGGCTCGCGATTTGGTTGATCACAAATATGATTTCTCATTTTCAGGGCTGAAAACTGCAGTCTCAAGATACCTAGCAAAAACTCCAAACCATCTGCGAGCCGATGTTGCAGCATCATTCCAAGAAGCCGTTGTTGATGTGCTGCTGATGAAGGCAATTGGTGCAGCAAAAGATAGTGGTATTGAAACTTTGATTATTGCTGGCGGCGTCGCCGCCAACAGCAGGTTGCGAGATCTGGCTTCGGAACGGACGACTAAGGCCGGTCTTCAACTGCGGATTCCCCCTATGGATTTATGCACTGATAATGGGGCAATGGTTGCGGCAATTGGCTCTCTTGCCGTGGCAAAGGGCTTAAAACCCTCACAAATCGGCTTTGCCGCCGATTCCAGCTCAGGTATTTCAAAGCCCATCTTTTGATTAGTTATCTTTTGACGCCCCGCCCACCCCTGCCTTAGAGTTTGCGTTAGCACTCGAAGGGTGAGTCTGCTAATCGAGTAGAGCCCTCCAATAAGTCAATCATGAAGGAGCAATCATGGCCGTAACCATCAAGCCACTAGAAGATCGCCTAGTTGTAAAGGCAAATGAAGCCGAACAAACAACAGCATCAGGTTTAGTAATTCCAGATACTGCAAAAGAGAAGCCACAAGAGGGCACTGTTATTGCAGTTGGTCCAGGTCGTTTTGATGATGGCGTTCGCACACCAATGGATGTAAAAGTTGGCGATGTAGTTCTTTATAGCAAGTATGGCGGAACTGAAGTTAAGTACAACAACGAGGAATACCTTGTTCTTTCAGCTCGCGACGTATTAGCAATTATTGAGAAGAAGTAATAGCGCATGGGTAAAACTTTAAGTTTTGATGAAGAGGCACGTCGTGCGATGGAGCGCGGTGTAAACATTCTTGCTGACACCGTAAAAGTAACGCTTGGACCTAAGGGTCGCAACGTTGTTATCGCAAAGTCATATGGCGCACCACTTATCACTAATGACGGCGTAACAATCGCCAAGGAAATTGAACTCTCTGATCCAGCCGAGAACATGGGTGCACAACTTGTAAAGCAAGTTGCTGAAAAGACCAATGATGTCGCTGGTGATGGAACAACAACTGCCACAGTTCTTGCTCAAGCAATGGTGAAGGAAGGTCTTCGCAACCTCGCTGCCGGCGCCCAACCAATGGATATCAAGGTTGGTATCGAAGCGGCAGTAATGGCTGTTTCTGAAGAGCTAAAGAAGAATTCAACAGCAGTAAGTGGCAAGTCTCAGATTGCAGATGTTGCAACTATTTCAGCACAAGATAAGGCAATTGGCGATCTAATTGCGGAAGCGATGGATAAGGTCGGCAAGGATGGCGTTATTACAGTTGAAGAATCTTCAACAACTGGTCTTGAACTAGATTTCACTGAAGGTATGCAATTCGATAAGGGATATATCTCGCCTTATTTCGTAACAGATGCCGACCGAATGGAAACTGTTTTAGAAGATGCTTATGTCCTTATCTCAGGTGGAAAAATCTCTGCGCTCGCAGAAATCTTGCCAATCTTGGAGAAAGTTTCACAAGCTGGAAAGCCACTTCTGATTATTGCTGAAGATGTCGAAGGCGAAGCGCTATCTACTCTGGTTGTTAACCGGATGCGCGGAACATTTACATCAGCCGCAGTTAAGGCACCTGGCTTTGGCGATCGTCGTAAGGCAATGTTGCAAGACATTGCAATCCTTACTGGTGGCCAAGTGATTACTGCCGAAGTTGGCCTAAAGCTTGAACAAGTAACCGTTGATCTTCTAGGTCGTGCTCGTCGCGTTGTAATCACAAAGGACAACACAACCATCGTTGATGGTGCTGGCGACAAGGCCCAAGTTTCAGCCCGAGTCCAAGAGATTCGCAACGAACTTGAGAACACTGATTCTGATTGGGATCGCGAGAAGCTACAGGAGCGCGTTGCAAAACTTGCTGGTGGCGTCTGCGTAATCAAAGTTGGAGCACACACTGAAGTTGAACTAAAAGAGAAGAAGCACAGATTAGAAGATGCGATATCTGCAACTCGCGCAGCTGTCGAAGAAGGAATCGTTGTTGGTGGTGGCGCAGCGTTAGTTCACGCAGCATCAGCCCTTGATAAAGATCTTGGCTTCGAAGGCGATAAAGCAGTCGGCGTCCGTCTAGTCCGCAAGGCTTGCGATGAACCACTTCGCTGGATTGCTGAAAATGCTGGACACGAAGGTTATGTAGTTGTTGCAAAAGTTCGCACAATGAAGGCTAATGAAGGCTTCAATGCCGGAACTGAAGTTTATGAAGATCTCGTAAAGGTCGGCGTAATCGATCCAGTTAAAGTAACTCGTTCAGCACTTGCTAATGCGGCATCTATTGCTGCAATGTTTATTACAACAGAGGCTCTTGTTTTTGAGACTCCTGAAGCGAAGAAAGAAGAAGCTGCCTCAAGTGGCCACAGCCATGGACCAGGCGGACATTCTCATTAACTTAGGCGCTAATTAACGCTTGATATTTAAGGCCCCAAACTTTTATTAGTGCGGGGCCTTTTTTATTGCTTTAATTAGCACATGGCAAATTCCCCAACCATGACACTCAGCATTGATTGCGGTGGTCTCAGCATCAAAGCCTCTGTTCTCGATGAAGATGGCACGATGCACGCACCTGCAGTTGCAGTGCCTACGCCATACCCACTTACACCAGCTGGCTTAATCGAGGTTTTTAAAGATATCGCAGCAAAGTTGCCAAAGGCTGATCGCATAACAGTTGGATTTCCAGGAATGGTTCGACATGGCGTTGTTGTTCACACCCCGCATTACATAAATGTAAAGGGTCCCCGAACCAGAGTAGATCCAGAGTTGTTTTATGCTTGGAAAGGTTTAGATTTTAGAAGTCTGGTCCAAGAAACATTTGGCCTTCCTACACTTATGTTAAACGATGCAGAAGTTCATGGCGCCGGCGTAGTTGCAGGTTCAGGTTTCGAAGTTGTTTTAACTCTTGGAACCGGCCTAGGTTGCGCGGTATTTGATGGCGGAAAACTAGCCCCACACATTGAACTTTCACATGCACCAATTCGACGTTCAACTATTTATGACGAGTGGATTGGCGAACACGAACGTCGCCGACTTGGGGACTCATTCTGGTCGCGGCGAATTCGCCTAATGGTCACAGACTTGCGCCCCGTCTTTCACTGGGATCGACTTTATTTAGGTGGCGGAAATGCTCGCCGAATTCGCCCTGAAGTCTTAGAACTTATCGGGGATGACGTTGTTATTGTTCCGAACGCAGCTGGAATTGTTGGCGGCGTGCGGGCTTGGAATCTCACTCGGGTTTAAGCAAGTTCTAAGCCAAAATGCGCAAGTAACTTTGCTCAGGTAATCTTTTCGCATGCGCAAATCATTAGCAGGGGCTTTAGCATTTTTAATTATTGGGTCAAGTATTGGCAGCGGGGTAGCCAATGCTCATCAACCTTTAGTTCTGTTGGATACAGATACATCAGCTGCTAAAGGTCCGCTGATTGTCGATGGAACACTTTCATTTGCTGTGCGAGCTGCATTCACTAAAGCCGGCCAGAAGAAGGCTTTTCGCGCCCAATTTAAAGAGGGCGAAGAGCTCACTGTTCAGTATTTGATAGTTGATAAAAAACCAGAGAGCGCTTTGCGCAAAAAGTCTTTGCCAAAACTTGTGATTACAAGTCCAACGGGATCTAAAGTTAGAATGAAATTTACAGAACGAACAAAATTTTTTGAGCCTTACAGTGGCGTTAATTATCTTTATCTTGGGCGCTATAACAGTGAAGCGCAGGGTGGTATTTATAGCTTTGAAATCACTTCAAAGAGTAGAGCAGCAATCACAATTGGCGTTGGCGAAAAAGAGGGTGTAGTTGGTGAGGTAATTCGCGGAAATAATGAGGCACCAAAACCAGTTGCAACTCCAACTCCAACACCAAAGCCAGTTGCAACTCCAACACCAACTCCAACATCAACTCCAATGGCAGAACAGAGTGGTTACACCATGGGGAAAGTTCGGGCCAATAACAGCGAGGCTAGCTGCTGGTCAGTTATCGATGGAAATGTTTATGATTTAACAAAGTGGATTGGTTCGCACCCAGGTGGAAGGGGAAACATACTTTCACTTTGTGGCAAGAATGGAACTGCAGAATTTGCAGCTAAACACAGAGGGGATAGCAATCCTCAAGCACGGCTAAGGGGATACTTGCTAGGGCCACTAGCAGATTAAATTTTTAGAGAGTGAAGTAATTTAAGAAGCAGAAGAGAATGAGTGCTCGACAACTTTCTGTTCACGACTTAAAATTGTTAAGCGATCTTCTTCAGTAAGTCCGCCCCAAATACCATATGGCTCAGCCAGAGTTAGTGCTTGTTTTCTGCACGCTTGAATTACTGGGCAAGAAGCACAAACTGCCTTAGCAGCGTTCTCGCGATTCTTGCGGCGAGGACCACGTTCGCCATCTGTGTAGAAGAACATTTCAGTTGGAAGCTCGCGACAGGCAGCAGATTCTTGCCACTCCCAATCAGATGCGATTGGTCTAGGTTCTAATTGACTTGTCATTTTGGCTCCAATTCCTATTCCGTGTATGGCCCTAATGCTACAACCGCGCCATAGGTTGTTCAAGTATTTTGGGGGTTTTGTTGCCAAATTGCTGCAAAATTCCAAGGTTTCAAGTGGCGCGCCTCACTCTTAGTAGGGAGAATTGCGGAATGGCCCGCACAATCGACACAGTTGTCGAAACTCTTGACGAAGATGATTCTCTAACCGTCGCAGCCGTCGCCAGAAGGCTCGGAGTGGCCCCAGCAACCCTTCGAACCTGGGACCGCCGATATGGCATTGGCCCAAGTGAACATGATTCTGGAACTCATAGAAGATATTCCGCAACAGACTTAATGAGATTAACCGCAATGGCTCGGCTAATTGTTGCTGGTGTTTCACCTAAAGATGCAGCTAGTAAGGCGCTCGCTTTAAGCACTAAGAGCACAAAGAATAAAGTTGAGAAAGTCGTTCAAGAATCTGAAGCTAAATGCGATTTAGTCGCACTGCTCTATAAATCTGCCTTGAAGTTTGATCAAGCTAATATCGAAAAGTTGTTGAAGAAATCAATATCCGAAAGCGGATTGGAAACGACCTGGATTGAAGTTATCGCACCGTTGCTGACTGACGTCGGCAATGATTGGGCTCGAACTGGAATCGGTATTGAGACCGAACATTTCTTAAGCGAAGTCTTACGTAAAATCCTTAGCGAAAATTTAGGAAAAATAGCAAAGCCAAAAAACGCTCGACCGGTCTTGCTGGCGTGTGTTGAAAATGAATACCACTCACTTGCACTAGCCGCTCTTGCCGCGGTCCTTGCTGAGTCAGGAGTTGAATGTATCTATCTTGGCGCAAGGACTCCACAAAGTGCATTGAACGAAGTCATCATTAAATCTGCGCCACCAGCAATTTTTCTCTGGGCTCAGTTGAGTGAAAATGCAGATCATAAGTATGTTAAATCCCTGCCAGCAATCCGACCGGCTCCACGAATACTTCTTGGCGGACCAGGATGGAAATCTTCGAAAGTTGAGTTAACAAATAAGTTGGTTATCACCAAAGGATTAAGCGATGCTCGAGAGCAGATAATGCAGGCTGTTGCTCTTTGATTCCCGCTTAAAAGGCGGGTGAAACGGGGGAAAACTAGCCAATTTGATTGACTAGACTTAACCAATGCTTGAAGGTGCTCGCGACAAAGTCGCAATGCTTGGACTCACATACGATGATGTCCTGCTACTTCCAGATGCATCAGATGTAGTCCCAAGTGAGGTTGATATAAGAACCCGCTTAACCCAGAAAATATCATTAGAAATACCGCTTATCTCTTCGGCAATGGATACCGTTACCGAATCAGATATGGCTATTGCAATGGCTAAGGCCGGTGGAATTGGAATCATCCATCGAAATTTACCAATCGAAGAACAAGTAAAGAATGCAAAAGCAGTAAAAGCCCACGGAATTGTCGGTGCCGCTGTCGGTGTTGGTGATGATGGTTTTGCCCGCGCAACTGCGCTAATCGAAGCTGGCGTTGACGTTGTTGTAGTAGATACTGCGCACGGACATCACAGGGCAGTATTAGATGCGATTGCGAGAATTAAAAAGGCATTTCCCACAATTCAGATTATTGGCGGCAATGTCGCAACTCGTGCAGGAGCCCAAGCACTTATCAACGCCGGCGCAGATGCGGTAAAAGTCGGAGTAGGTCCAGGATCAATCTGCACAACGCGAGTTGTTGCGGGTGTCGGAGTCCCACAAATAACCGCCATCATGGAGGCCCATAAAGCATGTGTTAAGGCTGACATTCCACTTATTGCAGATGGTGGATTGCAATATTCTGGTGACATTGCAAAGGCAATTGTTGCGGGTGCAGATTCAGTAATGCTTGGTTCATTGCTTGCTGGTTGCGATGAATCACCAGGAGAACTTGTTGAAGTTGCTGGCAAGAAATTTAAGGCATACCGGGGCATGGGCTCACTCGGTGCTATGCAATCTCGTGGTGACAAAAAATCGTATTCCAAGGATCGCTACATGCAAGATGATGTTCTTGCTGAAGATAAATTAGTTCCAGAAGGCATCGAAGGAAAAGTTGCATATCGCGGCCCAGTTTCTGAAATGGTTCACCAACTTGTTGGCGGGCTTAGATCTGGAATGGGTTATGCCGGAGCCCCGACAATCGCTGATTTACAGCAGAATGGCCAACTAATTCAGATAACTTCAGCTGGATTACAAGAGAGCCATCCTCATGATGTTTTGCACGTCGCAGATGCCCCGAACTACACCGGAAAAGGAAAGTAGCCATGAACGAAATCGAAATCGGACCAGGCAAGCGGGCCCGCGTAGGTTATTCATTCGATGATATTGCAATAGTTCCTAGCCGACGAACCCGAGATCCAGAAGAAGTTTCGATTGCCTGGCAGATTGATGCCTACAAGTTCTCACTTCCAATGATGGCAGCACCAATGGATTCTGTTGTGTCACCCGAAACTGCAATTACTATCGGAAAACTTGGTGGCCTTGGTGTTTTAAATCTTGAGGGACTTTGGACTCGCCATGATGATCCAAGAATTCCACTTGGTGAAATTGCTTCAATGCCACAAGATAAAGCTATTCGCAGAATGCAGGAACTTTACTCACTGCCAATTCGACCAGAATTAATTAAAGAGCGCATTGCCCAGATTCGTGCCGCAGGAGTAACTGTTGCGGCAGCACTTTCGCCTCAACGCACAGCAGAACATGCAAAGGCTGTTATTGATGCCGGCGTAGATATTTTCGTTATCCGTGGAACAACTGTTAGCGCTGAACATGTATCTGCCGAGATCGCGCCCCTTAATTTAAAGAAGTTTATTTATGAATTAGATGTGCCGGTAATCGTTGGTGGATGTGCAACCGGAACTGGTGCTCTGCATCTAATGCGCGCAGGCGCAGCAGGTGTATTAGTTGGTTTTGGTGGTGGAGCCGCCCACACAACGCGTTCAGTACTGGGAATTGCAGTACCGATGGCATCAGCAGTTGCTGAAGTTGCATCAGCACGTCGAGATTACATGGATGAATCTGGTGGACGTTTTGTTCACGTAATTGCAGATGGATCTGTAGGAAAGTCTGGCGATATTGCAAAAGCTATTGCATGTGGCGCAGATGCAGTGATGATGGGTTCACCACTTGCTAAAGCGGTTGAATCACCAGGAAAAGGCTGGCACTGGGGATCGGAAGCACATCATCTCGAATTACCTCGCGGCGACAGAGTTCAAGTTGGAACTGTCGGAAGCTTGGAAGAAATTCTCATCGGACCATCACATCTTGCTGATGGCAGCATGAATTTATTTGGCGCACTACGACGTGCAATGGCTACATCTGGCTACTCGGACCTCAAAGAGTTCCAGCGCGTTGAAGTTGTAATTGACCGTGTCTGATTCAAAGAATCAGGAACTAGTTTTAGTAGTTGATTTTGGCGCTCAATACGCACAGTTAATTGCTCGTCGCGTTCGCCAAGCGCAGGTTTATTCTGAAATAGTTCCGTCATCAATGCCGATTGCAAAGATGTTAGAGAAAAACCCTAAAGCTATTATTTTATCTGGTGGACCTTCTAGTGTTTATGAAGCCGGTGCGCCAACTCTTGATTCCAAGATTTTTGAAGCCGGTATTCCAATCTTTGGAATTTGTTATGGTTTCCAGGTTATGGCCGCCGCGCTTGGAGGAGTAGTAACTAAGACTGGAAAATCAGAATTTGGTCGAACCACACTTACCCATAAATCGAATTCAAAATTATTGGCCGATCTACCAAAAGAGTTCAGTGTTTGGATGAGTCACGGCGACAGTGTCACAACCGCACCATCTGGATTTACATCAACCGCAAGCACCAGTGACACTGAAATTGTTGCATTCGAAAATAGTGATGCCAAATTTGCTGGTGTGCAATTTCATCCTGAAGTTTTACATTCCGAAAATGGCCAAGAAATTCTGCGTCGTTGGCTGATAGATGTTGTTGGATGCAAACCAACTTGGAATTCTGAAAATATTGTGATTTCTGAGGTTGAAAAGATTAAGAAACTTGTTGGAAGTGGAAACGTGCTTTGTGGTTTATCCGGTGGCGTGGATTCGGCGGTCGCCGCAGCCATCGTGCAAAAAGCGGTGGGCTCTCAACTGACTTGCGTATTTGTAGACCACGGTTTACTTCGTGAAGGTGAAGCCGAACAAGTAGAGCGTGACTTTGTTGCATCAACTGGAATAACTCTCAAAGTTGTGGATGCCAAGGAACGCTTCTTGAGCGCCCTTGCGGGTGTTACCGATCCGGAAACAAAGCGAAAAATTATTGGCACTGAATTTATTAGAGTATTTGAAGCTGCAGCTCGCGAAATTTCAGCAACCGAGCCAATTGATTTTCTGGTTCAAGGAACTTTGTATCCCGATGTTGTTGAATCTGGCGGTGGGGATGGCGCAGCAAATATTAAGTCGCATCACAACGTAGGTGGCTTACCTGAAGATTTACAATTCAAATTAATTGAACCACTTCGCACTTTGTTTAAAGATGAAGTTCGTTATGCGGGCTTATCTCTGGGTTTGCCGGAAGAAATTATCTGGCGTCAGCCCTTCCCGGGACCTGGCCTAGCGATTCGAATAGTTGGCGAAGTGACTGAGAATAGACTTAGAATATTGCGAAAAGCTGATGCGATTGCCCGAAATGAATTGCGCATTGCAAATTTAGATCGGATAATTTGGCAGTGTCCAGTTGTTTTATTAGCTGATGTAAGAAGTGTAGGAGTCCAGGGCGATGGCCGAACTTATGGTCATCCAATTGTGCTTCGACCAGTTTCATCAGAGGATGCAATGACTGCAGATTGGAGTCGGATTCCATACGAAGTATTGGAGAAGATTTCAACTCGCATTACAAATGAAGTAAGTGAAGTAAATAGAGTAGCTCTCGATGTAACATCGAAGCCACCAGGGACAATTGAGTGGGAATGATTGAGTGGGAATGATTGAATGGGAAAGATTGGAGATAATGTGCAGATGAGACGAGTCAGCCGTTCAATAACCTTTACAGTTGTTGCCGCTTTTAGTCTCTCGCTATTTGCGGTATCTCCGGCAAGCGCTGAAAAGAGGGCAAAGAATGGAAAGAAAGTTAGCCAAATAAATAAAGTGCAATCAATCTGCAAGCCAACTAAAGCTGTTGGTCACAAGCCAATGAAGCTTCCGGTCCCAGAAGTTAAGAGGCCATATGTAAATCGAACTTTTACTCTGATAACAAACTGTGGCGAGATTAAGATCCAAGCAGATGGAGTAAGTGCGCCGCTCACTGTAATTTCAATGTCTTACTTAGCGAATAAAGGGTTTTTTAATAAATCGCCATGTCATCGCTTAACAACGCGGGGGATATTTGTTCTGCAATGCGGTGATCCTTCAGGCACAGGTTCGGGAGGTCCGGCCTACACAGCGCCCGATGAGAATCTTCCAAGGGGAATTGGGAATATTTATCCTGCAGGTTCGGTAGCGATGGCAAATTCTGGACCAGGAACAAATGGCAGCCAATTTTTTATTGTTTATGATGACAACTCTAGACTTGGCCCTAATTACACCTTATGGGGCAGAGTTGTTAAGGGCTTAGACATTGTGAAAGCAGTAGCCGCACGTGGTTCTAATAATTCAAACGGACCCGGAGATGGTGCACCAAACCAGCCGATTGCAATCGAAAAAGCTGTAGCTCGTTAATTAATCGCTAGAAACTATTTTAAATATTTCAACTAATCTTCCATCAGGCAGATTATGCAACTTTGCATTTTTCTCGCCCCATTCGCGCAACATATTTTCTAGATTTGGATTATGTGCAGTCTGGCTCACATGTGCATGCAATGCAGCAATCTTCCTATCGAAAGTATCAGTCACATCAACAACGTGATCGGGTGTGTGGTGAGACATCACCCAAAGTTCCTGAACCCGCCAAGGCTCTAAGCCCTCATTCTTTAGTAAATCCTCAAAGGCAAATGGATTTCTGGCATCTGGATAGACGGCTTGAATTGCAGCTTCTCCTGCTGCCATGTGATCTGGATGGCTTGCAAATAACCGATCCCAATTCCGCTCGGGACTTTGGACCAACATCCGCTGTGGTCTGCTCTTTCTAATTTCACGCACAATTTGTTTACGCAATTCAATAGTTGGAACTAACCAGCCATCGCGATGATTTAAAAATTCGATATTCGTAACGCCTAAAATTTTTCCAGCATCACGCTGCTCTTTCTGTCTGATCTTAGGCATTTCTTCACGTGGAACATCAGGATCTTCGCCGCCTTGATCACCGTTGGTGCAGATGCAATATGAAACTTCGATTCCTCGCGCCGTCCATTGTGCAATAGTTCCGGCGGCTCCAAAATCAAGGTCATCCGGATGCGCAGTAACGACTAAAACACGTTCAATTTCAGAATCATCTAAAGGAGGCATTACCCAATCTTAGGAGACTTCCACACATTATGTGTACCGATAATGTGAGTCGTTAGACTCCGTCTATGTCAGCAGAATCGCTAGTAAATGGCTTAAACCGGCAGCAGCAAGCTGCTGTGATTCACCAAGGTTCGCCACTGCTTGTCGTGGCCGGAGCCGGGTCTGGGAAGACCCGAGTTTTAACTAGACGGATTGCTTATTTACTTGGGCAACGCGGAGTTAATCCTTATGAAGTTTTAGCAATTACCTTCACAAATAAAGCAGCAGCAGAAATGAAAGAGCGAGTCGCCGAACTTGTTGGCGATCGCGCAAGGTCGATGTGGGTTTCAACATTCCATTCAGCTTGCGTTCGAATACTGCGCCAAGAAGCGGCAAAGCTTGGCTATTCAAATTCCTTTACGATTTATGATTCATCTGACAGTTTGCGACTGATTACCTTAGTAATGAAAGATATGAATTTAGATATCAAGCGCTATGCTCCAAGGGCGGTCGCTGGGCTGATATCTCAAGCCAAGAATGAATTACAGGGACCAGCAGATTTTGTGCAATCAGCAGATAATCAATTCAATGAAGTGGTTGCCGAAGTTTTTGCGCATTATCAAAGGCGATTAATCAGCGCTAATGCTATGGATTTTGATGATTTGATTGGCAGGACTGTAGAGATATTGCAACGCAATCCAGAGAGTCGCCAGCGATATCGATCGCGTTTTAGACATGTGCTTGTTGACGAGTATCAGGATACAAATCACGCACAATATATGTTAATTAAAGAGTTAGTAGGAACTGAAGGTGAAGGAATTCCGTTAGCTGAATTATGTGTAGTTGGAGATGCAGATCAATCTATCTATGCATTCCGTGGAGCGAACATTAGAAATATTCTGCAATTTGAGGCCGACTATCCAAGTGCAAAAACAATTCTTCTTGAACAGAATTATCGATCTACTCAAAACATCCTTTCGGCTGCAAATGCAGTGATTTCAAATAATGAGGGTCGCAAGGCTAAGAACTTATGGTCAGAGTCTGGATCCGGTTCAAAGATAACTGGTTATGTGGCAGAGAGCGAACATGATGAAGCGAACCATGTGGTCACTGAAATTAGTCGACTGCGTAATGAGAATATTTCACAGCCAGGGGAGGCGGCAATCTTTTACCGAACCAATGCGCAATCACGTGTTTTTGAAGAAACCTTCTTGCGTTCCTCAATTCCCTACAAAGTTGTCGGCGGTGTGCGATTTTACGAACGTAAAGAGGTAAAGGATTTCCTTGCATATTTAAGAGTCTTAGTTAATAGCGAAGATGAAATTTCCCTACGAAGAATCATTAATACTCCAAAGCGGGGGATTGGCGATCGTGCACTAGATACCGTCGATTTATTTGCTAAAGACGCAGGTATCTCGTTCTGGAGCGCACTAAATCGGGCATCAGAAGTTCCGAGTATTCCCACCAGATCTATTACTGCAATCAATGATTTTGTTCATTTAATCACTTCGCTAACCGTCCTTGTCGAGGCAAAGAGCCGACCATCGATAATCGCCCAGGCAGTTCTAGAGCAATCAGGTTTATTAAACGAGCTCGAGAAGAGTGATGACTTGCAGGATGAAAGTCGGGTTGAAAACTTACAAGAATTAGTATCGGTTGCCGTTGAATATGAAGAGGGCGAAGTTGAAGTTGGTGAAGAGATTTCGTTACTAGGCTTTTTAGAGAACGTATCACTTGTCGCAGATTCAGATCAGATTCCAGATGGTGAAGATCATGGTGGAGTTGTCACCTTGATGACTCTGCATACTGCAAAGGGGTTGGAATTTCCTACAGTTTTTCTTACCGGTATGGAGGAAGGAATTTTTCCACACTCTAGAACTTTGGGAGATCGCGAAGAGATTGAAGAAGAACGAAGACTTGCATATGTTGGCCTAACAAGAGCGCGTGAGCGGTTATATGTTTCAAGATCTGAATATCGAAGTTCGTGGGGCGCACCAACTTACAACCCACCTTCTCGTTTTCTTGCAGAAATTCCAGATGAAGTTATCGAATGGAATGAACATGCACCTGCACCTTCTCGTGCCAGTGTTCTTAAGACTTCACACTTCACTCCGGCGCCACGAGCTACGGGGCGAAAGGCTTCGACAACTATGGTCTTAGTAACTGGAGATCGTGTGTCACATGACACATTTGGTTTAGGGACTGTAGTTGCGGTTGTTGGCGACGGTGATCGCGCGGAAGCTACGATTAATTTTGGCTCGCTCGGCGAAAAAAGGTTGTTGCTCCGTTATGCGCCGGTAGAGAAGCTCTAATTAACCACTAAGATTTTGCCTATTCGCAAGCACTAAAAATTTGCAATGATTAATGGACGGGGAAACTAATGGATCTCTTTGAGTATCAAGCTCGAGATCTTTTTGAATCACATGGTGTTCCAGTATTAGGTGGCGCAGTTGCGTTCACACCTGAGGAAGCCGAAGCAGCTGCCGCATCAATGGGTGGCCGCGTGGTCGTAAAAGCTCAAGTAAAAGTTGGCGGTCGCGGAAAAGCTGGTGGCGTAAAGCTTGCAGAAAGCGCAGCAGATGCCCGAGAAAAAGCTGCAGCAATTCTTGGAATGGATATCAAAGGCCACACAGTTCACAAAGTAATGATTGCGCAAGCTGCGCCAATTGAAGCTGAGTATTACTTGGCAATTCTCTTAGATCGCGCAAACCGAAACTTCCTGGTTATGGCATCAGTTGCTGGTGGTATGGAAATTGAAGAAGTTGCACATAAGACTCCAGAGAAGTTAGCTCGAATTGGTATTGATCCAAATGTTGGAATTTCAAAAGATAAAGCTCGCGAAATTATCTTGGCTGGACAATTCCCCGTAGATGTAGTTGATCAAGTAGTTGAGGTTCTTCTCAAGTTGTGGGCCGCATTTGTTGCAGAAGATGCAACTCTTATGGAGATCAATCCACTCGTTAAAACTAGCGATGGAAAAGTTGTTGCACTAGATGGCAAAGTAACTCTTGATGACAGTGCAGATTTTCGTCACCCAAGCCATGAAGATCTAATTGATCACGCAGCAGCAAATCCACTCGAAGCTGCAGCTAAAGCTAAGAATCTCAATTATGTAAAGCTTGATGGCCAAGTCGGAATCATCGGCAACGGAGCAGGCCTAGTAATGAGCACTCTCGATGTTGTTGCTTATGCCGGCGAAAAGTTTGGTGTTAAACCAGCAAACTTCCTAGATATTGGCGGAGGTGCATCAGCGCAGGTTATGGCAGATGGCCTAGGGATTATTCTCGGCGACCCTGATGTTCGAAGTGTTTTTGTAAATGTCTTTGGCGGAATCACTGCTTGTGACGCTGTCGCTAATGGAATTGTTCAGGCGCTAACAATGCTTGGTGCCCAAGCAACTAAACCAATCGTCGTTCGCCTAGATGGAAACAATGTAATTGAAGGTCGTCGCATTCTTAATGAAGCGGCGCACCCACTAATTCAGCAGCTCGAAACTATGGATGGCGCAGCAGCACGCGCTGCAGAATTGGCGGCAAAGTAATGGCTATTTTCATTAATGAAAACACCAAAGTTCTAGTTCAGGGGATGACTGGATCTGAAGGAACCAAGCACACTGCCAGAATGATTAAGTCCGGAACCAAGATTGTCGGTGGTGTTACTCCAGGCAAGGGCGGACAGAGCGTCGAAATCGAAGGCGTCACACTTCCGGTTTTCAATAGTGTTACTGAAGCAGTTGCCGCAACCGGTGCGAATGCATCTGTTGTGTTCGTTCCACCAAAGTTTGCAAAGGCTGCGGTTATTGATGCGATTGATGCAAAATTGCCACTAGTCGTTGTAATCACTGAGGGAATTCCAGTTCATGATTCAGCAGCTTTCTACGCTTACGCTGTTGAGAAAGGAACAACTCGTTTAGTTGGGCCAAACTGTCCAGGACTTATAAGTCCCGGAAAATCAAATATCGGAATTATTCCAGCGGACATCACAGGTCCAGGTCGTATTGGTTTAGTTTCTAAATCAGGAACACTTACTTACCAAATGATGTACGAACTTCGTGACTTCGGCTTTAGTACCGCAGTTGGTATCGGTGGAGACCCAATCATCGGAACAACTCACATTGATTGTCTGCGCGCATTCCAAGATGACCCAGATACTGATGCAATTGTCATGATTGGTGAAATCGGCGGAGATGCTGAGGAGCGAGCCGCAGCCTTTATTGGTGAATATGTAACAAAGCCAGTAGTTGGTTATGTTGCAGGCTTCACTGCACCAGAAGGAAAAACTATGGGACATGCCGGCGCAATCGTTTCTGGATCATCCGGAACAGCTGCTGCTAAGCAGAGTGCACTTGAAGCTGTTGGCGTGAAAGTAGGGAAGACACCGAGTGAGACCGCGCAGCTAATGCGCGATATCTTAAATAATAAAGGTTAACTAACTTGAGCCGCATCCTGCTGATTGCTTTTCAACAGGCGCTGCGCAGTGTGGCCTTAATTCTGCTTCCCTTGAGCTTTATCACGCTCTTTGCCTGGTCCACCGCAGGAAGTGCAACTGGAAATACCTCTGATCCAATTCGGGCTGCGATTTGGATGTGGCTAGGCAGTCACTTAGTTCCATTTGAGCTATCCCTCTCCGCAGGTTTTTCAAGTGGCGCACTTTCTTATCTTCCAATTGGCGCGGCAATATTTCCGTGGCTAGCGATTCGAAGTGGCTACAAGCGAGCAAGTGAATTCTCGAATAACTCTAGGGGCTCACGAACTTTCGTAATATTTTTCTATACTGCGATCGCGGCCATTGCAGCAACTCTTAGCCAGAGCGAAAATATAAAGCCGAACCTACTTTTAACCCCAGTATTTGTTCTCTTTTTGGGACTAAGTGCGACACTAAATTACCAAGGTAATTTCTTCCAAAAATTTAAGTTCATTACTTTTACATTCATCTCACTTTTGGGACTATCAATTCTGGCAATAGGAATTTCCTTGGTTCTGCACTTTGAAATTGTTAAATCATTGGCGATCGTGATTCAACCAGGAATCATGGGCGGAATTCTATTTACAATTTTACAATTACTTTATCTACCAAATTTTGCACTAGCAGGCCTCTCATACTTCTTCGGCCCAGGATTCTCTATCGGGCTTGGAACTCTGATTTCACCGGTAACACTAGATATAAATTCGCTTCCAGCGATTCCATTACTTGGTTCACTTCCAACATCAGAATATCCACTAGTCCTAATTGCTTTGGTTGTTCCAGTCCTAATTCTTGCTTTAAACCAGTTAATGATTTCGCTAGCGCATAATGAATTTAGAGTTCGGCAAAAAGAGATTATGTTCAGCGTAATCCCATTTTTAATCTTGCTAACCCTCTTCTCATTTTTAGCAGGTGGCACACTTCTCACTCAAGATATGCACCCAGTGGGAGTTACTTGGTGGAAACTTCCAGCAATATTCGGAGCCATTCAGATACTAATTTTAATTTTTGGCCTGTATCTACCTAAGTTGGTTAAGTCATTTAGATCATCTAAGAGGGAAATCTAAATGCGCATTGTTATATTGGCCTCTGGAAATGGTTCACTTGCGCAATCGATTATTGATGCAAAGCAAACAGGAGCATTGGACTTAGAAATCCTCGAGCTAATTTCAGATAAAGAATGTGTAGCTATTGAACGAGCAAAGTCAGCAGGCATCGCCACACAATGTTTACCCATACTTGAGCATCGATCAACTTGGGATAACCAAATATTTGAAGCTGTTTTGCGATTAAATCCTGACCTAGTTGTGAGCGTTGGGTTCATGCGGATTTTGGCTGCGCCATTTGTTTCTAAGTTTCCAACTATTAATACACATCCCGCTTTGCTACCTAATTTTCCGGGTGCCCATGCGGTTAGAAATGCATTGGATTCGGGAGTTGAAGTAACTGGTTCAACCGTGCATTGGGTAGATGCGGGGATTGATACCGGAGCCATAATCCGGCAGCAAGAAGTCGCAGTTCTGCCACAAGATGATGAGGCAAGCCTTCATGAACGCATTAAGATTGTGGAACGATCGCTCATAGTTGAGACTCTTCAACGTTTTATTGCTGATGGAATACCAAGGCGGAATCAATGAATCGTAAGAAAATATCACGTGCACTTGTCAGTGTTTTTGACAAGACCGGCTTAGCAGAACTTGGTAAAAGCCTTGAAAAACATGGAATCGAAATACTTTCTACCGGTTCGACGGCAAAGGTATTGCGTGACGCTGGAGTAAAAGTAATCGCAGTTGAAGATCACACCGGATTTCCTGAAATGCTTGGCGGTCGAGTGAAAACACTACACCCACGAATTCATGGTGGAATTTTGGCTGACCAGAGCAACCCAAATCACTTGCAAGAGTTGGCTGATGCTGACATTGCACCTTTTGATTTGATAGTTATAAACCTTTATCCATTCACACAAACAATTGGGAGTGGCGCCGAGTTCACTGAATGCATAGAACAAATTGATATCGGTGGCCCAAGTATGTTGCGGGGCGCAGCCAAGAACCACAATTCGGTTGCTGTTATTTCAGACCCATCCCAATACACATTGCTAAATTCCGCGCTCGAACAAGGCGGCTTTACGCTAGAAGAGCGCCGTAATTTAGCCATGAATACATTCCGCAAAACTGCCGAATATGACATTGCGATAGCTGATTGGCTTGCCAATGAATTAAATCAGAGCGATTGGCGCGCAAAGGTTTGGCACAAAGTTGCAGATCTTCGATATGGCGAGAATCCACATCAAAGCGCAGCAGTCTTCACAGATATTTCGAGCACTAAGGGAATTAGTAGCGCTAAGCAGCACCATGGCAAAGAGATGTCCTTCAATAATTTTACCGATGCCGATGCTGCACTTCGTGCAGCATTTGATCACAGCCAACCATGTGTAGCGATTATCAAACATGCAAATCCATGTGGCATTGCAATAGCAGCCGATATTAAAAGTGCATATTCGGCAGCCAATGCTTGTGATTCGGTTTCAGCATTCGGTGGCGTAGTTGCTGCAAATCGCACGGTCACTGTTGAAATGGCAAGAGTGTTAAGTGAGGTATTTACTGAAGTTATTGTGGCTCCGGGATATGAAGCAGGGGCAATTGAAATATTGGCCGCTAAACCATCAATCAGAATTCTTGAACTAGCTAATTACAAGATTGCTAAAGAGGAGCTCCGACCAATTTCTGGAGGAATCTTGATTCAACATAGCGATTTGATTGATGCCCGTGGTGATGATTCTGCAAATTGGCAGCAGGTCTCAGGTGGGGAAATTAGTGTGCAAGTTAAAAACGATCTTGAGTTTGCCTGGCGGAGTGTGCGCTCGGTAAAAAGCAATGGGATTCTTCTAGCAAAAAACGGTGCATCAGTCGGTATTGGAATGGGCCAAGTAAATCGCGTTGATAGCGCAAAGCTTGCAGTGGCACGTGCCGGCGAGCGAGCAAGTAATTGTGTTGCCGCAAGTGATGCATTCTTTCCCTTTGCCGATGGACTGCAGATTTTGCTTGATGCTGGAATCACAGCAGTAGTGGCTCCGGGTGGAAGTGTGCGCGATGCCGAAGTAATCGAGGCGGCAAAAGCGGCAAATATTGCGATGTTCTTCACGGGAGTCCGTCATTTTTCGCATGCTTAATGCTTCTCGATAGGATTCGAATATGAGCGCGATAATTCTTAATGGCAAGGCAACTGCCACCATTATTAAAGATGAATTACGCCAAGTCGTTTCAAAGATGGCAAAGAAGCCCGGCCTCGGAACAATACTTGTTGGTGATGATCCTGGTTCGATGTCTTATGTATCTGGAAAGCATAGAGATTGCGCCGAAGTTGGAATAAATTCGATTCGAATTGATTTGCCTGCTACAGCGTCTGCAAGTGATATTTCTGCAGCCCTTAAAGATTTAAATAACAGCAATGATTGCACAGGATACATAGTTCAACTTCCATTACCTTCCAGCATCAACGCGAATAGTATTTTGGAGAGCATTGATTCAAATAAAGATGCTGATGGTTTGCATCCACTGAATTTAGGTAAATTAGTTATGGGAGCAAAGGCCCCATTGCCTTGCACGCCTCGCGGAATCTTAGAGTTGCTGCACCGATATTCACTTACTACATCAGGCAAAGAAGTGGTTGTTATTGGTCGAGGCTTAACCGTTGGCCGACCACTTGGTTTATTGCTTTCACAACGAGGATGCGATGCCACAGTCACAACTACGCATACCAAGACCAAAGATTTGATTTCTCATACAAAGCGTGCAGATATTGTTATTGCTGCAATTGGTAGCGCGCACTTCTTAACTTCCGAAATGGTAAAACCTGGGGCAGTGGTTTTAGATGTTGGAATTACGCGAACAAGTTCAGGTTTGCAAGGTGATGTTCATCCTGATGTTGTAAACGTTGCATCTGCATTTGCACCAATGCCTGGTGGCGTAGGACCAATGACAAGAGCAATGTTGCTATCTAATGTTGTAGAAATGGCCCAGAGTAATTCATGAAAATTGCAGTCGGTCGAATTCAACTTTTAGCTTTTGCTTTGATCGTTCTGGGCATTATTTTCGGGATTTTTGATGCGGTCCGGACCGGCGCACTGCTTCTTTCAATCGGAACCGGAATAGTTGCAACAACCAAGTATTTACGCTCAAATCGTCGTCGGAAAATTGAATTAATACTTCCAGTAGGCATGGCAGCGCTGCTCTTTGTGGTGGCGCTCACACTGCCTAACGCCAAGTAATATTTAGCCAGTGAATTTTCAAAGAGTCTCAATCCAAATCAAGTCAAAGTAAATAAAGAAGGAAGAGAACATGAGCAGATCAGGGAAAGTAACAGTTGTCGGAGCTGGTTTTTATGGATCAACAACCGCACTTCGATTAGCCGAATATGACATCTTTGAAACAGTTGTCCTTACAGATATTTTAGAGGGAAAGCCTGAAGGTCTAGCTCTTGATATGAATCAATCAAGATCTATCGAAGGCTTTGAAACCAAGATTGTCGGGGCCACAACAACAGCAGATGGCGCCGGATACGAAGCAACTGCTAACTCAGAAGTTGTAGTTATCACTGCAGGACTTCCGCGCAAACCAGGTATGAGCCGAATGGATTTAATTGGTGTAAATGCCGGAATCGTTCGTAGCGTTGCTGAAAATATTGCAAAGCACTCACCAAATGCCGTAATCATCGTGGTTTCAAACCCACTCGATGAAATGACTGCACTTACCCAACTTGCAACTGCATTCCCTAAGAATCGCGTTATGGGTCAAGCTGGAATGTTGGACACTGCACGATTCACAAATTTTGTTGCCGAAGAGTTAAAGGTTCCAGTATCAGCAGTGAAGACACTTACTCTGGGATCACATGGGGACACCATGGTTCCAGTTCCAAGTCGTTGCACAGTCAATGGCAAGGCACTTACCGAATTGCTTGATGCTGCAAAGATTGAATCACTTGTTGATCGCACTCGAAATGGTGGCGCCGAAGTTGTTGCGCTACTAAAAACAGGTTCTGCATATTACGCACCATCAGCAGCAGCAGCTCGTATGGCTAAAGCAGTTAAGGAAGATTCAGGCGAAGTTATGCCAGTCTGTGCCTGGGTAGATGGCGAATATGGAATCAGCGGTGTTTATCTTGGAGTAGAAGCCGAGATTGGAAAGAGTGGAGTTCGTAAAGTTGTCGAAAGCGCTCTGACTGCAGGAGAAGTAGAAGCCCTAATGGCTGCAGCAGAAGCTGTCCGCGCTAAGCAAGCAGATGTTAAAGACCTCTAAAACTTACGGATAACAGAGAAACGAGCAGAGAACATGTCGAAGATAAAAGTTGAAGGAACAGTTGTAGAGCTTGATGGCGATGAGATGACTCGCATTATCTGGTCATTCATTAAAGAAAAATTGATCTTGCCTTACCTCGATATAAACCTTGAATATTATGATCTTGGAATCGAGCATCGAGATGCTACAAATGATCAGGTAACAATTGATTCTGCCAATGCAATCAAGAAGCATGGCGTTGGAATCAAGTGCGCAACTATTACTCCAGATGAAGCTCGTGTCGAGGAATTTGGTCTTAAGTCGATGTGGAAGTCTCCTAACGGAACTATCCGTAATATTTTGGGTGGCGTAATTTTCCGCGAGCCAATCATCATGAAGAACGTTCCAAGGTTGGTCCCTAATTGGACTAAGCCAATTGTTATTGGCCGTCACGCATTTGGTGATCAATACAAGGCAACAGATTTCAAGGTTCCAGGTGCTGGAACTCTAACAATGACTTTCACGCCAAAAGATGGTTCAAAGCCAATGGAGTTCAATATCTTTGATTTCCCAGCAGCTGGTGTTGCAATGGGTATGTATAACCTCGATGATTCAATTCGTGATTTTGCACGTGCATCGATGAACTACGGCTTAATTCGTAACTATCCAGTATTTCTCTCGACAAAGAACACAATCTTGAAGGCCTACGATGGCCGCTTTAAAGATATCTTTGCTGAAATATTCGAAAGTGAATTTAAGGCGAAGTTTGATGCAGCAGGAATCACCTACGAGCATCGCCTAATTGATGACATGGTTGCAACCTCACTTCGATGGGAGGGTGGTTATGTTTGGGCTTGTAAAAACTATGACGGAGATGTGCAATCAGATACTGTCGCACAAGGTTATGGCTCACTTGGCTTAATGACTTCAGTTCTTATGACTCCAGATGGAAAGACTGTTGAATCAGAAGCTGCACACGGAACTGTTACTCGCCACTATCGCGATCACCAAGCCGGAAAAGCAACATCTACGAATCCAATCGCATCAATCTTTGCTTGGACTCAAGGCTTAACTCATCGTGCGAAATTGGATAACAATCCTAAGCTCGCTGAGTTTGCATCAACACTTGAGAAAGTTTGTATCCAAACAGTTGAATCGGGAAAGATGACAAAAGATCTTGCAATCCTTATCTCAAAAGATAGTCCATGGTTAAACACCCAGGACTTCTTGGCTGCAATCGATGAAAATCTAAAGATCGCACTTAAGTAATTACAATAAAAAAGCCCCGCACCAGAGATGGCAGCGGGGCTTTTTAATTTAAATTAATTGATTCGTTCTCCGGAATTAGCATCAAATAGATGAACTGCTGATGCAATTGCATTAACCGAAATAGTGTCACCTGGCTTAGGTGGATTCTTTGGATCCCAACGCACAATTACTTGGGCACCCTCATCAGTTTCTTGGGCAAACTTAATGCTCTTATCTGCTGGCTTTCCATAGATAAATGCATCAGAGCCAAGCTCTTCAACAACTTCAACTAGAACATCGAAGCCACCTGAAGCAGCAGGAGTAAATCCTTCTGGGCGAACACCGACGGTCACAAGTGCACCAGCGCTTACTGGAACATCAACACTAAATCCACCAAGGTTTGCTTTACCGCCAGAAACTGGAACGTTTAGCAAGTTCATTGCAGGCGAGCCTATGAATCCAGCGACGAATGCATTTGAAGGCTTGTCGTAAAGATTGCGAGGCGTATCGACTTGCTGTAGCAAACCATCCTTTAGCACTGCAACGCGATCTCCCATGGTCATCGCTTCAACTTGATCGTGTGTTACATAAACAGTTGTGATTCCAAGGCGGCGTTGTAGCGCAGCGATTTGAGTACGAGTTGCAACGCGAAGCTTTGCATCCAAGTTTGAAAGTGGTTCATCCATCAAGAAAACTTGTGGTTCTCGAACAATTGCGCGACCCATTGCTACGCGCTGGCGTTGTCCACCAGAAAGTGCCTTTGGTTTGCGATCTAAATAATCTTCAAGGTCAAGAAGTTTTGCAGCTTCTTTAACGCGGCGATCACGTTCGGCCTTATCTACACCAGCAATCTTTAGTGCGAAGCCCATATTTTCAGCGACGGACATATGTGGGTAGAGCGCGTATGACTGAAACACCATTGCAATATCGCGATCCTTAGGTGCAACGTGAGTCACATCTTTATCGCCAATACGAATTGATCCAGTATCAACTTCTTCTAGGCCAGCGAGCATGCGGAGTGATGTTGATTTTCCACAACCAGATGGGCCAACTAGAACAAGGAATTCACCATCATTAATTGTTAGATTTAATTTATCTACTGCAGGCTTGGTGGTGCCTGGATAAACCCGTGATGCGTTTTCAAAGACGACTGATGCCATTTTCTTCCTCCTTTTCCGGGCAGGTACGTGCCCGACGATCCTTTGGATAAAGGTAAAGCTGGTAGTTCGCGCTCGGGTGAGCGTTGCCTTAGGTTACGCGCCCGCCGCCGCTTTGGCTATCGGAAGCCCGGAAATCAGCATTTCCCTTAAGGTAAAGAAGTTACCCTTACGCCTGTGAGCATTCAAGTCCTCGGCGATATTGGCATAGTCCTCTTGTTTATCGGGACTGCCGGGATCTTCGTGGCAGCCGAGATTGCTCTGATCTCGCTTCGAGAGTCACAGATTCGCCAGCTTGCGGGCAAGGGCAAGCGCGGAGACCGAGTCGTTGCACTGACGAAAAATCCAAATGGGTTTCTAGCAGCAGTTCAAATTGGAATTACCTTCCTTGGCTTTCTTTCAGCGGCATTCGGTGCTGAGCGATTGGGCAGATACATCTCTCCAGTATTTGAAGATTGGGGATTGTCAGAAGGAGTAAGTAAAACCCTTGCGCTTATCTCGATAACTATTGTCATTGCATATGTGTCATTGGTATTTGGCGAACTCGTTCCCAAACGTTTGGCACTTTTTCGAACTGAGATAATTGCGCTCGCCGTCGCGCCACTTATTGATTTCACCGCAAAGGTTTTTCGCCCGGTAATTTGGTTGTTATCTAAATCAACGGATGCCATCGTTAAGATTTTTGGAATAGGCGCTAAAGAGATTAGAAATGAGATTTCTGAAGCTGAATTAGCTGAATTGGTCTCGGGCCACACTTCGCTGAGTGATGAAGAGCGTGAAATTGTCGAAGAGGTTTTTGCAGCTGGCGATCTTCAACTTCATGAAATTATGGTTCCAAGAACTGAAGTTGATTTCATGGATGTTGGCCTTTCAATAACGGATGCAATAGCTGTTGCAATTGAACATTCACATTCTAGATATCCAGTAACTCGTGGCAGCACAGATGAAGTTATCGGCTTTCTCCATGTCCGTGATTTATTAAATCCAAAGATTCATTCTTCTGCCGGCGAAACAATTTTGGATTTAGTTCGCCCAGTACTCAATCTACCCGGAACAAAGGGAGTTCTTCCCGCCCTTGCTGAAATGCGATCTAAACGAAGCCACATAGCGGTAGTCCTAGATGAATACGGTGGCACTGATGGAATCATCACCCTTGAAGATTTAGTTGAATGTTTAATTGGGGATATCCACGATGAATATGATTCCGAAGAGGTTGAAGTAACTCCACAGGCAAGAACCGGAGAGTTCGAAATTGATAGTTTGATTTCACTCGAGGATCTATTTGATGAAACTGGAATAGTTCTCCCAGAAGGTCCATATGAAACTGTAGGTGGATTGGTTATGGATCACCTAGGGCGGATTCCAGAACCTCATGATTCAATAACCGTCAACCAAGTTCAGATTACAGTTCTGACAATAGAAGGAAAACGCGCTGGGCAATTATTAATCTCAAGTAATAAATGGAAAGATACACCTCATGAATAACACTGTGAAGGAGCGAGTGTTATCTGGCATTCAGCCAACTCATGGTTCTTTTCATCTAGGGAATTACTTAGGCGCAATTAAGCAATGGGTGGATTTACAGAACACCAACGATGCCTTTTACTGCGTTGTTGACCTTCATGCGCTTACTGTTGAAACCAAACCAGAAGATTTTCGCAAGCGCACACTGGCCTCTGTTGCTCAGTTAATTGCGCTAGGGCTCGATCCAGATAAGTGCACGCTCTTTATCCAATCCCATGTTCCCTCCCACAACCAATTGAGTTGGGTTCTGGAGTGCTTAACTGGATTTGGTGAAGCAAGTCGGATGACCCAATTTAAAGATAAGTCGCAGAAGGCTGGTTCGGATCGCACCGTTGTTGGTTTATTCACCTATCCAATTTTGCAGGCCGCTGACATCTTGTTATATCAAGCAAATAAGGTTCCGGTAGGCGAAGATCAGAGACAACATATTGAATTAACACGAGATCTTGGGCAACGTTTCAACTCAAAATTTGGTCAGACTTTTACAGTTCCTGAAGGCTATATTCTTAAAGCTGGAGCGAAGATAAATGATTTGCAGGATCCAACATCGAAGATGAGTAAATCAAGTTCATCAGGCGGTGGTGTAATCGAGCTGATGGATAGTCCCGAGGTAAATACTAAGAAGATAAAGAGTGCAGTTACCGACACTGGTCGCGAAGTAATCTTCGATGAAAAGGAAAAGCCTGGAGTATCAAATTTACTTACTATCTATAGTGCTTTAACTGGTAAGACTATAGATCAAGCACAGAATGATTTTGCTGGTAAGGGCTATGGAGATTTCAAGTCCGCTGTTGCAGAAGTCGTAGTCGAGTATCTAAACCCAGTTAGAGAAAGAGCGGAAGAATTATTGAAAGATGAAGCACACTTGAAAAAGCTACTAAAAATTGGTGCAGAGAAAGCAGATGCAGTTGCTTCGAAAACACTAAAAGATGTTTATGAAGCGCTAGGACTAATTCCCCGTGGCTAAGAGATTTTTTATAATTGCTGCGCTCATGGCACTTCTGCCAATTGCGCCAGTAATTGCCGCACCAGAAAAAGTAAAAATCGGAATTATTTACGATGTAGGTGGCCGAGGCGATAGAGCCATAAATGATGCTGCTGCCGCCGGAGTAGATAGCGCCAAAGCGAAGTTAGGTTTTTCAGATTTCGATGTGCGCGAATTAGTGACAACCGGAATAGATTTTGATCGCGAAAACCGAATCGAATTCTTGGTTAAAGCAAGTTATGACTTAATAATTGGTGTTGGACCTTCTTTCAACCAAGCAATGATCTTTATGTCAGATAAGTATCCAGAGTCCCAATTTGCTGTAATCGCAAGTGATGGCGTTGAATCTCTAAATGTGAGTTGCATGGCCTTTGATTTAAATCAGGGCTCGTTCTTGGCAGGAGTGACGGCAGCCTTAAATTCAAAGTCTAAAAAAGTCGGATATCTAGGAGATGCATCCAATCCGAACAATTCAATTAATCGTAAGAATTTTAGAGCTGGCGTAAAATATGCTGGGGTTAAAGCAAAGGTTTTTGCCGCAAATGCATCGACATCTGCTGAAGCTGAACTTGCAAAACTTTCAGGGCAGGGTGGGGATGTTTTTTTCATAAACTGGTCACGAAATGGCAGTGTTTTAACGGAAGCAAATAAGCTGGCAAAGGCTAAGAAATCTATAAAGTTAATTGGCATTCGGCCAGATCAATTCTTTATTGCAACCAAGAGCGCCCAGAAATTTCTAATTGGTTATGTTAATCAAAGATATGACATTGCTATCAGCGATTTATTCAGTGCCGCAATAACTGGAAGATCAATTACGGAAGAGGTAGATGGCGAGCGGGGTGTCTTTGGTCGAAATTACACATTTTCGAATAAGGGAATAGATTTAATTGCAACATCATCTAATTCGGCTTCAAAGAGCGCTCTAACCCGAGTAAAGAGAGCAATCATTTCAAAGAAAATTACAATCGTAAGCTAAAGCTTAGATTCCAATCGGGTGCCAAATAGTTTTAATCTCCATAAAGCTTGTCATCCGTTTCGTCGATTGTAATTCGCCGAAGGTATGTATCCGCTTTAGATTCTCTGAACCAAGCTCTCTAAGTTCCGCTAGATCCTTGCTGCTGGCTCCGGTTGCATCAATTCCATCAATATCCATGTGCGAACCAGCCCAAGTTACGAATTGATCAAACTTTCCGGTCAGGATATTTACTACTCCGGCAGGGACATCGCTTGTTGCCAGACATTCAGCTAGCGTGATTGCGCATAATGGGAACTCTTCATTTGCAATGAGAATCGCAGTATTTCCTGAAGCTATAACTGGTGCTAATCCTGAAACTAAATTAAGCAGAGATGGCTTGGCATCAGCAAAGATTGCAATTACACCTAAGCTTTCTGGAATTGAGAAGTTATAGAACGGTCCAGAGACTTGATTCGATGATCCTGAGATAGCTTCAATTTTGTCACACCAACCGGCATACCAAACCCAAGTATCTATTGCGCTCTGCACTTGAGCCTTTGCTGCCGCAGCAGTTGCTCCTTCTTGCGCAATGATCTCTGCAATGAATTGATCGGCACGTCCTTGCATTATTTCGGCTACCCGATAGAGAATCTGGCCACGATTAAACGCACTTGCGTTAGACCAACCTTGATGGGAATTGCGCGCTGATACAACAGATTCACGTAAATCTTTTCTTGATCCAAGACAGGGATTTGCCAGAAACCTTCCCTTGCTATCAGTGATTTCATAGACTCGACCAGATTCACTTCGGGGAAAGCTGCCATTTATAAATAATTTATAAGTTTTCATAACATCAATGCGCATTATTTTTCGCCCTTCAAATAGCCACTTAGGCCATGCCGTCCACCTTCGCGGCCCCAACCAGATTCCTTATAGCCACCGAATGGGCTAGCAGGATCAAATTTATTAAATGTATTTGACCAGATTACGCCAGCTCGAAGTTGCTTCGCGGCCCAGAGAATTCGTGAACCTTTATCGCTCCAGATTCCTGCTGATAGTCCGAAAGGAGTGTTATTCGCTTTATCGATTGCTTCTTGTGGAGTACGGAAAGTAAGAACAGATAGAACCGGCCCAAATATCTCTTCGCGCGCAATTCGATGTGATTGTGAAACCCCAGTAAAGATTGTTGGGGGATACCAGAAACCAGTTGTCGGAAGTGAGCAATTTGGACTCCAACGCTGCGAGCCTTCAATGTCACCTGAATCAGCAAGCTCTTTAATCCTAGAGAGTTGTTCTGAACTATTGATTGCACCCAGATCAGTGTTCTTATCCATTGGATTACCAATCCGAATTAAATTAATTCGGTTCTTGAGTTTCTCTAGGAGTTCATCCTGGATGTTCTCTTGAACTAATAACCTTGATCCAGCACAGCAAACATGTCCCTGATTAAAGAAAATTCCATTAACTATGCCTTCAACCGCTTCGTCAATCGCGGCATCTTCAAAAACTATGTTCGCACCCTTGCCGCCAAGTTCAAGGGTTGCACTCTTCTTGGTTCCAGCAATCGCTTTAGCAATCGCCTTTCCAACACTTGTTGAACCAGTAAAGGCAACTTTATCTACCCCTGGATGATTGACTAGATGAGAGCCAGTAGCGCCATCGCCGGTAATTATGTTGACAACACCTGCTGGCAATCCTGCTTGTTGGCAAACTTCTGCAAACAAGAGCGCGGTAAGTGGTGTTGTCTCTGCCGGCTTTAATACAACTGTGTTGCCAGTTGCAAGTGCTGGTGCAATTTTCCAGGCCAACATCAGCATCGGGAAATTCCATGGAATTATCTGAGCAGCGACACCATAAGGTTTTGGATTTGAACCAACGCCCGCGTATGAAAGTTTGTCAGCCCAGCCAGCATGGTAAAAGAAATGAGCAGCAGCAAGTGGGATATCAGTATCTCTAGTCTCCCGAATTGGTTTTCCATTATCTAAAGTTTCAAGGACAGCGAATTCCCGGGATCGCTCTTGCAAGATTCGGGCAATTCTAAAGAGATACTTTCCACGTTCAGATGCAGGCATTTTTGACCAAGTTTTTGTAAAAGCGTTGCGGGCAGCTGTTACAGCTAGGTTTACATCAGCAAGTTCGGCATAAGCAATTTTTGCCAATACTTCTTCGGTTGCTGGATTAACGGTTGTGAATGTTTTGCCAACCTTTGGTGCAACAAATTTTCCATTTATAAACAGCCCATAATGGCTCTTAATATCTACAAGCGCGGCCGATTCTGGCGCTGGTGCGTATTCAAACTTTTCCATTACTTATTCACTCTCATCAATCTAGCGTCACGTAGTTTGGGCTAGCGTAATACCCATCACGCATTTTCATGCGCTGCATGAGCAAATCATTTAGAAGCGCACTTGCTCCGATTCTAAATAGCGAAGGATCAAGCCACTTTGGACCAGCTATTTCATTCACCAAGACCAATTGCTTGATTGCATCTTTAGTATTTCGAATTCCGCCAGCTGGCTTTACCCCAATTCGGGTGCCAGTCATCTTGTAATAATCTCTTACCGCTTCAAGCATTACATATACGACGGGTGCTGTGGCAGCGGGTGCAACTTTTCCGGTGCTGGTCTTAATAAAATCGGCGCCAGCAAGCATTGCCAGATAGGACGCCATTCTTACATTATCTAAGGTAACAAGTTCGCCAGTCTCTAAAATAACTTTTAGATGGATATCACTTCCGCAAACCTCTTTAATAGTTCTGATTTGATCAAAGACATATCCCAACTTACCTGCCAAGAAAGCGCCGCGATCAATGACCATATCGATTTCTGTTGCGCCATTTGCAATCGCATCTCGCGTATCTTGAATCTTGACTTCAATACTTGCTCGCCCAGATGGGAACGCGGTCGAGACTGCTGCGACTGGAATATTCTTACCGCCGCCAGCATCAAGCGCCTGGCGAGCAATTTTCACCATGTCGTTGTAAACGCAGATTGCACCAACAGATGGAACGGTTAAATCAGTTGGGTCCGGATAAACACCTTTTGCACAGAGCGCTCTTACTTTTCCTGGAGTATCCGCGCCTTCGAGGGTAGTTAGATCCACCATTCGAATTGCTAAATCTATTGCCCAATTTTTGCTTGAAGTCTTGATGCTTCGAGTGGCGAGCATCTCTACTCGGGCTTTTGCACCAACTTCATCAACAGCAGAGAGCGTATTTAGGAATTTCTTTAACGAAGCTTCGCTGTTATCTGCCAGTAGCGTTGAATTCACGCCACAAATCTAGCACTTAGTAATTAGCCTGCTATCTATTTAACCTTCAATTAAACATAAGGTCGCACCGCTGGCAACAGTCTGGCCGACATTTACTTGCAACTTTGCGATGGTTCCGGCCTTATGTGCAATAAGTGGCTGCTCCATCTTCATTGCTTCTAGAACGACTATTAAATCCCCAACTTCGACGCGGTCACCGTTGGATTTAACAATTTTTACAACGGTGCCTTGCATCGGGCTTTCAAGTGAATCACCAGCAAGTGCGGTGATTGCATTGCTTTTAACACGATGTCGCTTCTGGATTGGCTCTGGGGTGTGAAGTAAAACTTCGAATCTGTGCCCATCAACTTCGGCAATTATCTTCTGAGATGCAGCCTTGGAATCAGCAGTTCCTTGCTTGAAGGAGAATGGTGGAATCTCATTTTTGAACTCATTTTCGATATAACTTGTGTAAACCTTAAAATCTTTATTGAAGTTTGGATCATCAACAATTGCGCGGTGAAAAGGTAGCGCGGTTGCCAATCCGCCAATATCAAATTCGCGAAGTGCGCGACGTGCTCGTTCTATCGCTTCTTCGCGAGTAGCAGCTGTCACAATTAACTTTGCTAGAAGTGAATCAAAGTGTGAGCCGATTGTGTGGCCGTGGTCGAAGCCAGCATCAATTCGGACTCCGGGACCTGATGGAACTTCCCACTTGGTAATTGTTCCTAGTGATGGAAGGAAGCCCTTACCGGGATCTTCGCCATTGATTCTAAATTCGATACTGTGCCCGCGGACTATTGGATCAACTGGATTAATACTCTGACCATCTGCAATTCTGAATTGTTCGCGAACTAGATCTAGTCCTGTTACTTCTTCACTGACCGGGTGTTCTACCTGAAGTCGGGTATTTACTTCAAGGAACGAGATTGTTCCATCCGAACCAATTAAGAACTCACATGTTCCGGCGCCGATGTATCCAGCATTCTTCATAATTGCTTTACTTGAAGAGTAAAGCTGATCTATCTGTCCTTGCGTCAAAAATGGCGCAGGAGCTTCTTCGACTAATTTTTGATGGCGGCGTTGTAGCGAACAATCACGAGTGCTTACTACGATCGCATTTCCCTTTGCGTCAATCAATACTTGAGTTTCGACGTGACGTGGTTTATCTAAATAGCGTTCAACGAAACATTCACCACGGCCAAAACCGGTTATAGCTTCACGAACTGCAGATGCAAATAACTCTGGAATTTCTTCAATCGTATGAGCAACTTTTAACCCACGGCCACCGCCACCATGCGCCGCCTTTATTGCAACCGGAAGCCCATGTTCTTTAGCAAAGGCAATGATTTCTTCAGGCGAATCAACTGGATCAACTGTTCCGGCAACTAGAGGGGCACCTACTTCAGCGGCAATTTTTCTAGCTGAAACTTTATCGCCAAGAAGTCGAATTGCATTTGGTGGGGGACCAATCCAGATTAAATCTGCAGCGATAACTAGATCAGCGAAGTCGGCATTCTCGGATAAGAAACCATAGCCAGGATGCACGGCATCGGCGCCAGATTTCTTTGCAATCTCAATAATCTTCTTCTGATCCAAATAAGTTTCAGCGGCCGATAAACCATTTAAAGCATAAGCCTCATCAGCAGTTGCGACATGAAGTGAGGTGCGATCTTCATCTGAATAGATTGCGATTGATTTGATTCCGTGATCACGGGCAGCTCGGGCCACACGGACTGCAATCTCACCGCGGTTCGCGATTAAAACAGCTTTCATGCGCTCACCGCCGATTTTGCAATTGAATTCCAAGATAAGCCCAGCGAGTTAACAACGCGACGAAGTAATGGAAGAGAGAGCCCAATAATTCCTGACGGATCGCCTTCGATTCTTATAATGAATGGCGCGCTCAAACCATCGAGAGTAAATCCACCCGCAACATTTAGTGGCTCACCTGATGCAACATATTCAGCAATCTCGGCATCAGTCATATCAGCAAAGAAGACTTTGGATGTTGAAACATCACTGATCTCGATACCTTGTTTAGTATCGATAATGCAGTGACCGGTGTGCAGAAGTCCGAAATTGCCACGCAACTCTTTGCAACGTGCAGTCGCGAGCTCTGGTGTTAAAGGTTTGCCAAGTGATTTACCCTGAAATTCAAAGGTGGAATCGCAACCAATTATTAAATGTTCGCTGCCAACCTGAGATTTGATGGTGTGGGCCTTAAGTATTGCGAGTGCAATAACCATCTCTCTTGGCGCAAGTGAGGTTAGCTTTGGATCTTCTTCGTCGACCCCACTTACAATTACTTGGGCCGAGATCCCGCAAGATTCTAATAATCTTCTGCGCGATGGCGAAGACGATGCCAGAACAACACTTCTTGAATCTGACATTAGAAGCTCTGCCCCCACTTGCGTGGCAATGGTTGGCGAATCTGCGATTTACGCCAGAGGCTAGCTGTATCTACCTTCTTTATAACTGGAGTTGGCAGAGCTTTCTCTAGAGCAGCAAGTTCTTTATCGGTTGCAGTTCCGTTTAGAATCGTAAATTTCTTATTCATTAAAGTGGAATATTTCCGTGCTTCCGAGGAGGAAGTGCTACTCGCTTATTTCGAAGCGCATTGAGCGCCTTAACAATTTGATGTCTAGTTTCTTGTGGCTCGATTACGGCATCGATAAATCCACGATCTGCTGCGATGTATGGATTGAGCAAAGTCTCTTCATAATCTTCAATAAGTTCTTTTCGCTTAGCTTCAGTATCTTTAGCATCTGCAAGCTCTTTACGGTGAAGAATGTTTACAGCCCCTTGTGCACCCATAACTGCAATCTGCGCAGTCGGCCAGGCCAGGTTTACATCTGCTCCAAGATGCTTTGATCCCATAACAATGTAGGCGCCACCATATGCTTTTCGAGTAATTACTGTAATTAATGGGACAGTCGCTTCACCATATGCATAAAGCAGTTTTGCACCACGGCGAATGATGCCGTTCCACTCTTGCTCGGTGCCCGGCAAGAAACCTGGGACATCGACTAGAGTAATAACTGGAATTCCAAAGGCATCACAAGTGCGGACAAAGCGCGCGGCTTTCTCGCTTGCTGCAATATCTAGAGTTCCGGCCAGCGCTTGTGGCTGATTGGAAATGATCCCAACTGAATGACCTTCGACTCGGCCAAAACCAACCAGAATATTTGGCGCATATAGCGTGTGCACTTCCAAGAAATCAGCTTCATCTAAAATTGCTTCGACGAGAACCTTCATGTCATAAGGCTTATTTGGATTATCTGGAATCAATGAATCAAGTGCGCGATCGGATGGTGAAACATCTTTACTCTCGGTCGCAGCCAATACAGGTGATTCATCCATATTGTTACTTGGCAAATAGGAGAGAAGTGCCTTTACATAATCAATTGCATCGTCTTCGCTATCGGCAAGGTAATGTGAATTTCCAGTTTTTGTATTGTGAGTTCTTGCGCCACCAAGTTCTTCCATCTCAACTTCTTCGCCAGTCACAGTTTTAATCACATCTGGACCAGTAATAAACATTTGAGAGGTTTCATTAACCATAATTACAAAGTCGGTTATCGCTGGTGAATAAACTGCGCCGCCAGCTGTAGGCCCCATGATTAGGGAAATTTGCGGGATAACGCCAGAAGCACGAACATTTCGCTTAAAGATTTCGCCATATTGGCTTAAAGATGCAACGCCTTCCTGGATTCGAGCGCCACCAGAATCGTTGATTCCAACAATCGGAATTCCACTTTTAAGTGCAAACTCCATGACTTTTACAATCTTTTCACCAACGACTTCACCAAGGCTTCCGCCAAAAGTTAAGAAATCTTGCGAGTAAATCGCGATCGCGCGACCATCAACAGTTGCATGTCCAGTTACAACACCATCTCCGTAAATTCGATTCTTATCCATACCAAAATTTGAAGAGCGGTGACGAGAGAACGCATCCATCTCGACAAAAGAACCTGGATCTACGAGGCGGGCAATCCGCTCGCGAGCGGTTAACTTTCCTTGGGCATGACGCTTCTCGATTGCCTCTGGCGTTCCATTTGTCTCCGCTTGTAAACGACGTCTACGAAGATCAGCAATCTTTCCGGCTGTAGTGCGAATATCATCGGTCACGGTCGTAGATTACTAGTTCTCATCAGTTATTCCTACAAAGTAATATGAAATGAGTCAGCAAGTGAAGCCAGAATTATTGAGCGCCGATTCAATTACAGGCGCAGTGAAGAGCAGTTACTGGCGAGTATCAGTTGTAGACGAGATTGATTCAACACAGAATTATTTACGCACCAGTAATCCAAAACCTGGAGATTTAATTACTGCCGAGTATCAAAGTGCTGGACGAGGTCGCCTTGATCGTAAATTTGATGCAGAGAAATCGAGCGCACTTCTTTTTTCTTTTTATCTTGAACCAGAAATTAAAGTAGAAAGCCTTGGTTATTTAACCCTGCTTGTTGGGGCTAGTGTGACTGCTACTTTAAACGAAGTTACAAATTCAAATAAATTTAAATGTAAGTGGCCAAATGATATTTTGTTCGGCAATCTCAAAGTTGCGGGATTACTTGCTGAAAAAACAAAGAGTGGAGTAATTGTTGGAATTGGAATAAATGTTTCAACCGTAAAGAACGAACTTCCAGTTGCTCATGCAACATCAATATTTCTTGCAACTAATGCCCGCCTTGATCGAAATATTTTGCTTGCCCAGATCTTGAATAACTTAGAAAAGGATTTACTTTCTTGGCAGAATGGGGAGGACCTGACCTCAAAATACCGAGAACTGAGTGCAACTATCGGAAGAGAGGTTCGAATTGAGCGGCCAGATGGTTCGAAAATTGAGGCAACAGCTGTAGATATTGATGAGACAGGAAGCCTTCACCTCGATAATGGTCAACTTATAACGGTTGGAGATGTTGTTCATCTGGACAGTAAACTTTCGCAGTGAGCTTTCCACGAGTCGGAGTAATTGGCGCCGGCCAACTTGCCCGGATGATGGCAGTCCCAGCAAGCGATCTAGGAATAGATTTCAAAGTATTCGCTGCAATTCCAAATGACTCTGCTGCTCAGGTTTCACATTTTGTTCTGGGTGACTATACAAAGATCGATGCAGTCCTTGAATTCGCAAAGAGCTGTGATGTTCTGACCTTCGAACACGAGCTAGTCCCGCAAAGTGTTATCAAAGCGGTGGAGGCAGCTGGCATAAAGGTCTATCCACAATCGGAATCATTTACTTATTCGCAAGACAAGTTAGAAATGCGTATGAAGATAGCCGAATTGAATTTGCCCAATCCAAAATGGCAGAAATACCAAGGCGAAGGCTGCGAGATAGGTTTTCCATTGATAGCTAAATTACCCTCGGGTGGATATGACGGTCGGGGCGTATTCCAAATAGATTCTGAAGCACAATTACAGGAGCTACATACAAAAGCTGGCACTTTGTTGCTCGAAGAGAAATTGAATTTTGATTATGAAATCTCAGTTATGGTTGCCAGATCTCCACATGATCAAGCAGCAACTTGGCCGGCAACGCTAACGATTCAGAGCGATGGAATCTGCACTTCGACAGTTACGCCCGTTCCTGAAATATCTGATGCTCTTGCAAATAAAGTTCAAGCTGCTGCACTAGAGATAGCATCCGGAATCTCGCTAGTAGGTGTGATGGCGGTCGAGATGTTTATCATTGGTGAAGTTTTTTATATAAATGAACTTGCACTTCGCCCACATAACTCGGGGCACTGGAGTATTGAAGGATCAGAAACTAGTCAGTTCGAACAGCATCTTCGTGCAATCTTAGATTTACCTCTTGGCAGCACAGCACTTCGAACCAAATTTACGGTTATGGGAAATGTGTTGGGTGGCGAAAAGAGCGACATGTATCGACCATATCTTCACCTGATGGCACGAGCACCAAACCTTAAATTTCATCAATATGGCAAAGAGGTTAAGCCTGGACGAAAGATTGGCCACGTAACCATGTGTGGTGAAAATCTTCTACAATTGCAGCAAGAAGTTGCCCATGCCGTTGACTATATGAATGGAGTTATTGATGAGTGATGTAGCAATAATCATGGGTTCAGATTCTGATTGGCCAATCATGGAAGATGCCGCAAAAGTTTTAGATTCACTTGGTATCACTTATTCAGCAGATGTTGTTTCTGCTCACCGCATGCCCCTTGAAATGGTCGAATTTGCGCAGAGCGCAAAAGCAAAAGGTTACAAAGTAATAATTGCAGGAGCCGGTGGCTCCGCGCACTTGCCAGGAATGGTTGCATCACTAACGCCACTTCCAGTAATTGGAGTTCCAGTAGCACTTAAGAATTTAGATGGAATGGATTCATTACTTTCAATCGTTCAAATGCCAGCAGGAATTCCGGTTGCAACCGTTGGCGTTGGAAATGCAAAGAATGCTGGTCTGCTTGCGGCAAGAATTCTTGGAGTAAGCGATGAGGAAATTTCAAAGAAAGTCAGTGGAGAACTTGCAAAGATAAACACCGAAGCTAAAGAAAAAGGTGCAAACTTAACGAGCAAACGCAACCATAAAACTGGGTTTTAGTAGTCGTTAATGAAAATTCTTTCACCAGAGTCACATCAGAGAAAAATTGTTAGAGTTCTTGGATTAGCCCAGGTTCTAAATGGAATTGGTGTAGCCGGAACAGTTGCTGCTGGTTCATTACTTGTCTCATCAATAACTAAATCTGATGGCCTATCCGGTCTTGCACAAACTATTTCAGTTCTAGGAGCTGCCGTTATGGCGCTTCCGCTTGCTCGGCTTACTCAGAGTGGTGGGCGCAGACTTGCATTGACCTCTGGTTACTCCATCGGTGTAGTCGGTGCGGTGTTAGCAATTATTGGTGGCGCAAATCAGAATTTATTTTTTATGCTCCTGGGAGCTTTTATGGTTGGCGCGGCATCAGCATCGGGCTACCAAGCAAGATTTGCCGCAATTGATTTAGCAACACCAGAAAAGAGATCCAAAGATTTATCTTTTGTGGTTTGGGGTTCAACGATTGGAGCTGTGACCGGGCCGAATTTAATGGAGCCATCTGGTGTATTTGCTGCAGCTTTAGGTCTTCCAAAACTAGTTGGGCCATATTTCATAGCTGCTTTTACTCTTGCGCTTTCAGTAGTTGTTATTCAATTATTCCTAAAGCCTGATCCCTTTCTAACTGCGAACAAGGTAGCGGCAGGGAGCTCTCTGCAAGAACAAAAATCTATGCGCTCGGCACTCAAACACATTCGAGAGTATCCGTTAGCGATTTTTGCAATTACTTCTGTAGCTATTGGGCATCTAGCGATGGTTTCAATAATGGTTATGACACCAGTGCATATGGCGCACTCCGACGCATCCCTACGAATAATTGGCTTTGTAATAAGTGTTCACGTTCTAGGAATGTATGCCTTCTCCCCAATAGTTGGTGCAATGAGTGACAAGTTCGGTCGAGTAAAAACTATTCAAGTTGGGATTTTAATTTTAATCGCATCCGCACTAATTTCTGCCCTGGCCCCACACCATGATTCATTCACACTAGGAATCGCATTATTTCTCCTTGGCCTTGGGTGGTCTTTTACGTTAATTGCGGGCTCAACACTTTTATCCGAAACTGTAAGTTTAGAAATGCGCCCATCAACGCAAGGCGCTAGTGATTTAGTTATGAACTTAATGGGTGCAGGAGGTGCCGCAATTGGTGGTGTAATAATCGGATTCTTCTCATATGCTGTACTCTGTTATGCAACCGGATTGGTCGTTGTTGCTTTAGGAATTTGGTCTTTCAAACTTAAAACGCAAAAAGGCTCTTAACCGTATTTTTGGTATTCAATTGCGGGGCAGCGATCCATAACAGTCAATAAACCAGCAGCTTTTGCTCTATCAACCGCCTCCAGGTCAATAACATCTAATTGCAACCAGACCGCTTTTGCACCAATTGCAATGGCTTCATCTACAACTTTGCCAACTAGGTTGGAATTAACAAAGCAATCAACAACATCGATTTCAAATGGAATTTCTGAGAGTGTTTTGTAACCAACTTCGCCATGAACAGTCTCGGCACGAGGATAAACCGGAACAATCCGATGGCCTTTATTTTGCAAGAGCTTTGAAACTCCGAGCGCTGCACGCTCTGGATTATTCCCAAGCCCAACTACCGCCCAAGTCTTTAATCCAAGAATGGTTTTAATATCTTCTTCTTGGCTAATTTGCGCGCCCCAAAGCCCTAAATTTCCAACCAGCAGCAATCCAAGCTTCACGATCTAGCGCATTGCGGCCATCAATCATTATTGGATTTGCTACCAGCTTGGCCATCTTTGCCGGATCAAGTTCGCGATAAATTTTCCATTCGGTTAAATGCAGAACTAAATCTGCGCCCTCAAGTGCGCCTTCAATATCTTCCGAGAAACCAAGAGCAGGGAATCTCTTCCTTGCAGGAGCAATGGCTTTTGGATCATGAATTGTGACAGTGGCACCAGCTGCTGCAATTTGGGCAGCGATATCTAGCGCAGGGGAGTCGCGAACATCATCGCTATCTGGCTTAAATGCCGCACCGAGAACTGCAATCTTCTTACCTGCAAGATTGTCTGATAAATCTCTACGGACTAATTCGATTACACGTTGTCTAGCGCGTAGATTAATTGAATCAATTTCGCGCAAGAATTCAAGTGCCTGATCAGCGCCAAGTTCACCAGCTCGTGCCATAAATGCACGAATATCTTTCGGTAAGCAGCCACCACCAAAACCAATTCCGGCTTGCAAGAAGCGGTTTCCAATTCTTGGGTCATACCCAATTGCCTTTGCGAGCACTGTTACATCTCCACCAGCAGCTTCACAAACTTCAGCCATGGCATTGATGAAGGAGATCTTTGTTGCAAGAAATGAATTTGCAGCCACTTTAACTAATTCCGAAGTCGGCAAATCTGCCCGAACCCATGGCGTATTTTCTGCCAAGTTGCTTGCATAAATTTCCTTCAATTTTGCTTCGGCAGCATCACTAGTAACACCAACAACTAGACGATTTGGGCGCAGAGTATCTTCAACTGCAAAGCCTTCACGAAGGAATTCTGGGTTCCAAGCTAAATCAGCGCCCGGATTAATTTTTAGCAATCGTTCACGGAGCCTGGCGGCAGTTCCGACTGGAACTGTTGATTTACCAACCACAAGAGCACCTGGTTTACAGATTGCAGCTACTGCATCTAAAGCCGCATCGACATATTTAAGATCAGCCGCCAAGGAATCAGCCTTCTGCGGGGTTCCGACACAAATAAAGTGAACATCAACATCTGCAATCGCATTGAAATCTGTGGTGAATGTAAGTCGGCCAGAAGCAATCTCTTTCTGCAATAAGTCTTCTAGATCTGGCTCATAAAATGGAACTTTGCTAGCACTTAAAAGTTCAATTTTGGCAGCATCTACATCGACGCCAATTACTTCGAATCCCAGCGATGACATACAGGCCGCATGGGTGGCGCCCAAATATCCAGTGCCAATTACGGAAACTTTAAGCTTCATTTGCCCGATACTAGTGCGAGGTAACACTAACCTTGGAGATATGAATCAGGTTTCTGACGGTTTGATGGGCGTATCGGTTGTTCTGCCCATTCTCAACGAGGAGCGACACCTGCGGGAAAGTGTTTCAGCAATTTTGGCCCAGAATTTCAGCGCTCCCTTTGAAGTCATTCTGGCCCTTGGACCTTCCACTGATCGCACTACTGAAATTGCAAAGGAGATAGCCGCGGGTGATTCGCGGGTTGTTTTAGTAGATAACCCGACTGGGCGCACGGCAAATGGTCTGAATGCAGCAATCGCTAGTTCAAAGTATTCGATTATTTCGCGCATCGATGGACATGCTGAGATATCTCCAACATATTTGCGTGATGCAATAGAGTTGTTGAATAAAACTGGCGCCGTAAATGTTGGCGGCATCATGGCAGCTGTTGGTAAATCAAAATTCGAGAAAGCAGTTGCAACCGCGATGCGCTCGCCACTAGGTGTTGGTTCTTCAAGATTTCATACCGGAGGCAGCGCTGGCCCAGCCGATACGGTTTATCTTGGAACCTTTAAAAAATCAGCACTACTTGAAGCTGGCGGTTATGACGAGAGATTTACTAGGGCGCAAGATTGGGAATTAAATTTTAGATTACGTAAGAATGGTGGTGTCATCTGGTTTGATCCATCCTTGGTTGTTGCTTATCGACCACGTTCAACAATTAAGGCTCTTGCTAAACAATATTTCCAATATGGCACTTGGCGCCGCGCGGTCTCACGTAGCCATAAGGGAAGCGTTAATTTGCGTTACCTGGCGCCGCCGACCGCCTTCGCTGTTAATGCGCTATCCATAATCTTAGGCTTTTTTCTCTCACCAATATTTTTTCTTCCAGTAGCAACTTATCTAGCACTAATTCTTATTGGCTCGTTATTTTTAGGTAAGAGCATCGCAGAGAAGATTATTCTGCCAACAGTTTTGGTAACTATGCATATGGTTTGGGGGGCTGGCTATTTGTCATCACCAAAAGGATTGATGGCAGAAGAAGCTCAAGAATAATGAAACGGTATCTAGCGCTAATTGTCTTATTCTCTCTGACTACAATCAGCAGTGCTTATGCAGTTGTCCCAAAGAGGTTTACCTTTACCGGTTCTGGATTCGGTCATGGCGTTGGACTTAGCCAATATGGGGCAAAGGGCCAGGCCCTTGAAGGAAAATCAGCAGTAGAAATTCTTAAATACTATTTTCCACAAGCAGAGGTAACGCCTGTTGTAGACACCGCAACAATCAGTGTGAATATTGCACATAGAGTGACAGCGCTTTCAATTGTTGTTCCACAATCTGATTCTGCAACGGTTGTAATAGGCAATGCAGTTGCAACTCCACTTCCTCAAAATTCACCACTAAATTTTGCCGTGAGTGACAAATCCATTATCGGTCCTGGTGGAATCGGTAGAACCTGGACGATCAGATGGAATAATCCGCAATCAGTTGTTTCTGTAAATTTTGGGAAAACTAGCTTCCAAGTCAGTCACGGTTATCTCCGCTTAAAGGCTGTGCGCGCACCCGGAATCGGATTTCGAATCGAAGCAACTAACTTGTTGAGATTGCGCGATCAATACCTTTATGGAATTGCTGAAGTCCCATCTTCGTGGCCAGAAGCAGCGCTGCAGAGTCAAGTGATTGCATCTCGCACCTATGCATTATTGCGAATGAATTCAATTAAAAGAGCTTGCGATTGTCATGTTTACAATTCAATGTATGACCAAGCCTTTGTCGGCTATTCCAAAGAGGGCGAACCTAGATATGGCCAGCTCTGGAAAGCGGCAGTTGATTCAACTCTTGTAGATGAGAGTCATGGGTTAGTCATAACTATTAACCAGCTTCCAGTACGCGTTTTCTTCTCTTCTTCTTCGGGTGGAATGACCCAACTCCCAGTTGATGTTTGGGGAACAGATATTCCACATCTAGAAAGTGTTCCTGATCCTTGGAGTATTGATCCTGCAGTTAATAAAAATTTTGCGCTCTGGAAGAAGAAGGTTTCGCAGAGAGTTATGACAAAAGCATTTGGCTTAACTGATGTTGTTGATTTAAAACTGGGAGATCGAACTGCAACTAATAGTGTTTTGAATGTAACTGCAACTTCAAGTGATGGCAGTTCAAAAACTCTGCCTGTTGGAACTTTCAAAAGCGCAGTAAAATTACCCTCTTCTTGGTTTGAATTAACAGCACAAAGCCAAAAAAACTAATTAGCGTGAAGAACTGAATTCAATCCACCCCAACTGCCAGTCTTAGGTAGCGCCTCGAGTGCGCCGCTCTTTGAGTTGCGTCGGAATAACAGGTTATTTGCACCAGAAAGTTCACTAGCTTTAACAACACTGTCATCTGGAAGCGATATTTTTGAACCTGCAGTTATGTAAGTTCCAGATTCAACAACACAATCGTTTCCAAGTGAGATTCCCAAACCAGCATTTGCGCCCAATAAACAGCGTTCGCCAATTGAAATTACTTGCCTACCGCCGCCACTCAAAGTTCCCATGATCGAAGCTCCGCCACCAATATCACTTCCATCTCCGACAACAACGCCTGCACTGATACGGCCTTCAACCATAGATTTGCCGAGCGTTCCTGCGTTGAAATTAACAAAGCCTTCATGCATGACAGTTGTGCCACTTGAAAGATAGGCACCAAGTCGAACTCGATCCGCATCAGCAATGCGAACACCTTCTGGAACTACGTAATCAACCATTCTTGGGAACTTATCTACTGAAAAAACTGTGAGGGTTCCATGTTTAGCTCGTAACTTTGGCCCAACCGAGCTAAAAGTTGAAACCGAACATGGTCCAGCAGATGTCCAAACCACATTATTTAAAATGCCAAATATTCCATCTAGTGATTGGCCATGAGGTTTAACAATTCGATGCGAAAGTAGATGAAGCCTTAGATAGGCATCGGCAACATCTGCCGGAGGAGCATCTAAATCGATTTCGATACTAACCTTTGATTTGGTTACCTCTCGGATTGGATCATCTCCGGTAAATTGCGAAAGGTCTGGGTCGTTATTTTCCGCAAGCTTGCCAATTCCAAGTGAATCAAACCAGACATCTAAAACTTCGCCAGAATTTGTGGTACTGGCGATTCCAAATCCAAAGGCGCTTCTCATGAGATAACGCTACCAAAACCAATCAGATACTAGACTTCATTTATTATGCGAATAGCCGTTTATTGCTCAGCATCGACAAGTATTGACCAGAAGTATCTTGATCTGGCCTTCGATGTTGGTGTTGCTATCGCCACCAGTGGCGCTGATTTAGTCTGGGGCGGTGGTCAAGTTTCGATGATGGGTGCAGCTGCCCGAGGCGCACGTGAACGTGGCGCTAAAACTTTTGGAGTGATTCCGGAGAAACTTTTAACAATAGAGTTTGTCGATCCAGAAGCTACCGAAATGTTAACTGTTTCAAATATGCGAACTCGCAAAGCCAAGATTGAGGAGATCTCTGATGCCTTCATAATGTTGCCTGGTGGAATCGGAACCTTAGAAGAGTTCTTTGAAATTTGGGTCGGTCGTAAATTGGGATACCACTCAAAACCCGTAGTCGTTTGTGACCCTTTCGGAACTTATGAGATGCTGCAAACTTCGCTGGATTATTTAAGTCAAGAAGAATTCATCGGCGCCACTTCAAATGAATTAGTTGCTTGGTGCCGCGACATCCCAAGCGCAATTCGTGCCTGCAAGCCCCACAGGGATTAACCTGGAAGTTAGTTACTTATAAACCTTAAGTTAGACGGGTAATCTAGGGTTATGGGCGCACTCTCCGAACTTCTCGCTAGTTTGCCGGAGGAAGAGCGTTTCATTCTTACGATGCATTACATCCGATCCATGTCGGCCGAGGAGATTGCCGAGGCGCTTGGAGTCCCAGAACGCGCGGTTCAAAGCGTTATCACGAGCGGCAAATCTCGTCTACTCTCCGCGTTAAATCAGGGCTAATCCCGAGGTTAATTTCAATTTCCTTTCACTACCGCTTTTGCGAGATACTTACCCACAGACTTACCCCCAAGATTTAAAGCACCACTAAATCATCAATAATGCAACCAAATGTAAAAGGAGCAAAACATGGCAGCCATGAAACCCCGAACTGGTGATGGACCCATGGAAGTTACCAAGGAGGCTCGCAGTTTCGTTATGCGGATCCCTCTAGAAGGCGGCGGACGTTTGGTCGTCGAGTTAAATGTTGAAGAAGCCACAAATCTTGGAAATGCACTACAGGCAGCGGTCTCCCTCGTTAAGAAGTAACAAGTCCTTGCGGGTATTGGGATAAGCAAAAGTCGTGAAACTATTGCCGGAAATTGATTGCTTATCGATTTCAGATATCGATTTTTCTAAGTATGACGCTGTCGCGGTTCCAATTGTTAAATCAGATAATGGTCTTGAACTGGGCAATCCAAAAGCTATTAAGGCAATTGAAAAATCTTTTGATATTAAATTAGATAACTTACTTTTAAATTGGCCAGATGCCACTGGTAAAGCTGGTGAATTAATTGAAGTTCCAATTTCGGCGCCAGAAGCAAAAATATCTCGGATCTATTTTGTGGGGATTGGCGATAATAGTTCTGATGATTTACGCAAGGCCGGAACTTCGCTATCGCGTAAAGTTAAGAGCTCTGGATCCGCAATATTAAATGCGCTAGTCACAACAAAGCAGAGCGCTCGCAACCATTCTGTTGCAATTGCTTTAGCAAGTTATTCCTGGAGCCAGAAGAGCCCACCTCCAAAAGGTCTGAAGGCAGCCAGTTTTACCTTGGCCGGAAATTTTAAAAATGAAATATCTGATGCCAGATTGCTTGCCGAAGGTGTCTGGGTTGCTCGCGATTTAATTCATACCCCTTCAAATATAAAGAATCCACTCTGGATTGCGGACCAAGCTAAAGCTCTTGTCACAAAAGCGAGAGATTCTTCACTTAAGATTGAAGTTAAAAGCGGAGCGGCACTAGCTAAATTCGGCGGCCTACTTGCAGTTGGAAATTCTGCTCCTAAACCCGGACCAAGGTTGGTTCAAGTTTCATACGAACCGCGGGGTTCTAAGAATTGGCCACATGTTGTTTTGGTAGGCAAAGGAATCACCTTCGATACTGGAGGAGTCTCGCTTAAACGACCTTATGAAAATATGGTTGGAATGAAGAGCGACATGTCTGGCGCAGCTGCAGTTCTAGCCACAGTAATTGCAATTGCAAAATTGGGTGCAAATGCTCCAAAGCTTCGGGTAACTGGAATTTTGATGTGCGCCGAAAATGCTTTATCTAGCACTTCACAGAGACCTTCTGATGTTATTACTCATTATGGCGGAACCACAGTTGAAGTAATTAACACTGATGCTGAAGGCCGGTTAGTTCTTGCAGATGGTCTTGCTTATGCAGATGCTGAACTAAAGCCAGATTATTTAATTGATGTTGCAACTCTCACAGGTGCAGCAACTCTTGGACTTGGCAGACAGTATGCAGCGATGTATACCCGCGATATTTTATTAGCCCAAGCTTTATACGATGCTGGGCAGAGCTCTGGCGAGCGGGTATGGCATATGCCTTTAATTGATGATTACAAAACCGCACTTGCAAGTGAAATTGCAGACTTCAATCACACCGCAGAAAAACCAGATTTTAACGGCGGCTCGATCACAGCCGCACTTTTCTTGGAGCATTTTGCTGGCAATCGAAAATGGGTGCACCTCGATATCGCCGGTCCGGCTCGCTCTGAAAATGATTCTGGAGAAAATCCAAAAGGCGGCACTGGCTTCGGCGTTAGATTGCTAATCGAGTGGTTGACTTCGCTATGACCACTGAGAAGCCGTTATCCAACCGCGGTGACATGTCAGCCTTTGCTGAAAACTTTCCGCATGAAGATTTCTTTATGCAGCAGGCGAGAAAAAATGGTGCTGAAATCGGAGCACCCGATCCAACAATTGGTGTTGGTGGTTTAATCAATTTTGTTGCCGGATTAATCTCTGCAAAATCAATTGTTGAAATCGGAACTGGCTCTGGCGTGAGCGGTCTATGGATTTTTAATGGAGCGCCAAAAGATGCGACATTTACCTCTATTGATTCTGAGCGCGAACATTCAGCCAGTGCGAAAGAGATTTTGGAAGAAGCCGGCATCTCTGCGCAAAGATTCAGATTAATCACAGGGAATATTGTTGAAGTTGTTGGAAAGTTAGCGGATTCTAATTACGACTTAATGATTGTGAGATCACCAATAGATATGGTTGATGTAGTGCAAGAGAGTTATAGATTATTGAAGCCAAGTGGCGTGCTGATTATTGATAACGCGCTTGATGGTGGCAAGGTTGCCGACCCTACCCAACGCGACTTTGAAACCATTGCCCGCCGCGATTCCATTAAGGCCATCAAAGAAGATTCGAGATGGAGCTCATCACTAATTCCAATTGGCGGCGGGGCGCTTCTCGCTCGTAAGATTTGATTATGGCCGGTAACTCGAACAACCCTGATGGACCAGTTACTCCATGGTGGATTTCAGATTATAAAGTTGTAACAGCGCAAGACATTAAGAAGCGAAATACCAGAACCGTAAGTTTCGGAATTGCGATTGCAATGGCCTTAATTGCTGGAGTAGTTGGAAGCATTGTTGGGCGAACTTCGGCAGAACTTGATACACGAACCAATTTAGTATCAACAGAGAGCACAATCGAACGTAGACCAGGGTCAATTGCCGGAATTGCAGCTCGGGTTTCACCATCAGTGGTGTCGATTGAAGTCAGCAGAGGCAACAGTGGTGGTTCTGGGTCAGGATTCTTTCTCGATAACACCGGGCACATACTTACAAATAACCATGTGATCTCACTTGTTGCAACAGCTGGTGCTTCGATGCGAGTTCAATTAGCTAACGGCAAGACTTATGGCGCCGAATTAATTGGTCGCGATATTGCATATGATTTAGCAGTAATCAAAATTAAAGTAATCGATGCGCCTGCATTACAACTGGGTGATAGCGATGCGGTTCAAGTTGGCGATGGTGTAATCGCAATTGGCTCACCACTTGGCTTAACCGGAACTGTTACATCAGGAATCATTAGTGCAAAAAATCGCCCTGTAACATCTGGAAGCGGAACTAGAGAGAGCTCATTTATAAATGCTATTCAGACTGATGCCGCAATTAATCCTGGCAACTCTGGTGGTCCATTGGTAGATCTTTCAGGTGCAGTCATTGGAGTGAACTCTGCAATCGCCACAACCGGTTCAGTATTTAGCGGCCAGAGTGGATCGATTGGATTGGGTTTTGCAATACCAATTAATCAAGCACGGAAAACTGCTGATCAATTAATTAAAAATGGTAGTTCTACTTATCCAATTATGGGCGTCTCTCTTGACATTGCCTTCAATGGAACCGGTGCGAGGATTCCTGATGCGGCTGGCTCTGTAACTCCAAATGGTCCAGCGGATCGTGCTGGAATTAAACCTGGGGATGTCATCATTGAAATTGCTGGCAAGGCGATAAATACTGCGGATGAGGCAATCATTAAGGTTCGCTCATTTAACGTTGGTGACAAGATTGAAATTAAATTCAAACGCGACGGCGTTACCAAAGATGTCTCACTTGTGCTTGTCGCTGCAAAATAAATGCAGATAACTGAAATTAGGGATAGGCTTCGAAAATGTTCGGAATCGGTGCTGGGGAGTTCATTGCGATAGCCTTGGTTGCTGCAGTTTTAGTCGGTCCCGATCGGCTACCAAAATTAACCTCCGACTTAGCAAGTCTTATTCGCAAAGTTCGCAATCTGGCGCAGGGAGCAACTAAGGATTTACGCCAGAATCTTGGGCCCGGTTATGAAGATTTGACCGTCGCGGATTTAAACCCGAAGAAGTTTATTTCAAGGCACGTCAGTGAAGCTTTGGCGGAACCTGCAGCTGAAATAGCAGAAATAAAAAAAGCTGCGAAGATTGATCCCGATTTACTATGACAAGTGCAATAGTTGAAAGAATTCACGAAGCGCTAAAGGGTGTTTCTGATCCAGAATTACATCGCCCACTTCCAGAATTAGGAATGGTGCAATCAGTTGAATTCGTAAATGGTGTTGCTGCAATAACAATTCTGTTAACCATCTCTGGTTGCCCAATGCGCGATAGGTTGCAGAAAGATATTTCAGACTCGCTCGAACCGATTACTGAAGTGAAGTCTCTCGATTTAACTTTCGGCGTTATGAATGAAGAACAACGCAACAATGTTAAGAAGTTGTTAAATGGTGGTCGCGAAAAATTCATTCCATTTGCCCAACCAGATTCGCTGACCCGGGTCATAGGAATTGCCTCAGGCAAAGGTGGCGTCGGAAAATCATCAGTAACTGCAAATTTGGCAGTTGCAGCAGCACAGAAAGGTTTGAAAGTTGGAATTTTGGATGCCGATGTTTACGGACATTCAATTCCAAGACTAATGGGAATTGTTGGCAAGCGACCAACAGCAATTGATCAAACTTTTATTCCAGTCGAGGCATATGGCGTAAAAGTTGTTTCAATGGAGATGTTTAAGCCAGAGCGTTCAGATGCAGTTGCATTTCGGGGGCCGATGTTGCATAAGGTTCTAGAACAATTATTGAGTGATGCTTATTGGGGAGATCTTGATTTACTCCTTTTGGATTTGCCACCAGGCACCGGTGACATTGCAATCTCATTGGGCCAGCTATTACCAGCATCGGAAATTATTGTTGTTACTACACCACAAATTGCGGCTGCTGAAGTTTCAGAGCGTGCTGGACGAATCGCTCACCAATTAAAACAGCACATCATTGGGGTTATCGAAAATATGTCGGACTCGGCTTGTGCTAAATGCGGAGAACCAATTGCGATATTTGGCACGGGTGGCGGATTGGAAACCGCAAAACAACTATCTGAATTAGTTGGCGCTGATGTTGCATTGATTGGGCAGATTCCATTTGCCCCTGCACTGCGTGAGGGTGGAGATATCGGAAATCCAATTGTTATAAGTGATCCAACATGTCCAGCAAGTGAATCTTTCGCGGCGATAGTCGAGAAAATTACCCTTCGGCCGAAGTCTCTAGTTGGGGTCAGGCTCTCCCTCTCTTAACATCGCCTAAGATTGGGATATGAGAACGCCACCAGTAAAGAGCATCAACACGGTGGCTAAACGGTTCGCCGGCCGCAGCGAATTAGCCTTGAAACGTAAAAGTATTCGCGAATCTTTGGTCTCATTAGCTGGCTTAATTGGTAAGCCCGTTAAATATCAAGGCGGAAAAGAAATTGGGCGCCTTGTAGATGTTGTAGTTAGACATGGGGAAGATTCATATCCACCAGTATCAGGATTAATCATAAAAGTTGGTCAGAGCAAATCATTTATTGATGGTGCCAGAATTTCAAAGTTAGCGCAGAATGAAATTGAATTATCTTCAGCAAAAGTGGACCTGACAGAATTCACAAGACGCGAGGGTGAATCCTTGTTGGAAGCTGATGTTCTAGACCATCAAATTGTCGATGTAAATGGGCTCCGGGTAGTTCGGTCTTCCGATCTTTACTTGGCACCACTAGATCGTGAAATTCGAGTTGTGGGGGTAGATATTTCATTTAAAGCATTCATTCGCAGAATTTTCCCAGGTGCGCTTGGCCGTGGACCAATTCCAAAGCATGTTATTGACTGGGCGAATGTGGCTTCGCTGGCACATGGAACTGGAGTTGTTAAATCCACCGAATCTCGCGCTGCGCTTGGACAACTTCGGCCAGCAGATTTGGCAGACTTGATTGAGGATTTAGCAGGCCGTGAACGAAATGCCTTAATCGAAATGCTCGATCCAGATCTCGCTGCAGATGCGTTAGAAGAGATGGAAGATGAAGAGTTACAAGGATTATTGCGTGGCTTATCAGCACAGAGATCTGCCGAACTGGTTTCACGCATGGAGCCAGATGAAGGTGCCGAAGTTCTTCGTGACTTAGATGACAATCACCGTGAAAGTATTTTATTGGAGATGGATGTTTCGGTCGCAAAGCAACTTCGCAAGCTGGTTGAATTCGATGAAACTCTTGCTGGTGGAATCATGACTTCTCACATGCTTATTACTCACGAAGACGATACGGTTGCATCAGCTTTAGCACTTCTAGTTGATCATAAAGGGCGCGATATTTCAGATGGCATTGTTGTAGTAGATGCTCGCGGAAAACTTCTTGATCACATTCAAATTATCGAGTTAATAGCTGCAAAACCCAGCGCTAAATTGTCATCCCTAATGGGTCCGCCATTTCCAACTACAGTGAACTTAAATACTAGGCTAGATGAAGTAATTGATGAATTTGCAAACAATCGTGGATCTTCAATAATTGTTGTCGATGAAAAAAATAAACCAGTTGGTCGAATTCTTGCCGATGATCTGGTTGATGCGCTGGCATCAACATCAGATACCCAAGGTTTCTCTCAGGGAAGTGGTGCGCTCTAATGGCAAATAGAACAACGCTGTCACCAAAGAAAATTCGAATAGCAGCATTTGTGGCTGTAATGGGTCCAGGGCTTATTGCTGGACTTGCTGACAATGATCCTGCAGGCATTACAACTTACTCAGTTCTCGGTGCTGATTATGGTTATCAACTGCTCTGGGTTTTGGTTGCTTCGATGTTGGCGCTCATTGTCTTACATGATTTAGCAGCAAGAATTGGCGTTGTTACTCGCCAAGGAATGATTGGCTTGATTCGCCAGAAATATGGTGCAAGAGCGGGAACCTTAAGTGCAGGTGCGCTAATTCTTGCAAATGTTGGAACAATGACTGCAGAGTTCGCCGGCATTGCAGCTGCAGGACAGCTATTTGGTTTTAGCAAGTATGTAACAGTTCCAGTGGCTGCGATTGCAGTTTCATTTCTGGTATTACGTAATTCATTTGCCACGGTTGAGAAAGTTTTCTTTATTATCTCCGCTGGTTTTATCGCCTACATAATTGCTGGCTTTATGTCAGGACCTGATTGGGGGGCAGCAGCTCGCGGCGCTCTAGTCCCAACAATCCCATTTACCGAAGAAGCTATTTTTATTGCAACTGCAACAATCGGAACGACACTTGCACCTTGGGGGCTGGCTTTTATTCAGTCGTATGCCGTTGATAAGAGATTAACCAAAGATGATTTAAAACTTCTAAGAGTTGATGTTTGGACAGGTTCTCTGCTCACCGGAGTAATTGGTTTCTTTGTGGTTGTTACTTGCGCTGCAACTCTGCATAAGCAGGGGATTCAAATAAATGATGCTGCTGATGCCGCAATTGCTCTTGAACCGCTGGCCGGGGCCCTAGCCAAAGAACTATTTGCCATTGGCTTAATTGGCGCAGCGCTTCTTGCTGCTTCGATTCTTCCGCTATCAACCGCATATTCAATAAGCGATTTAACTGGTAGACCAGCAGCGTTAGATGACAGTCCTAGGGAAGCACCACTTTTTTATCTCACCTTTGGCTTGATAACCGGAGTCAGTGCTTTCTTAATTTTGATTCCTGGTGCACCATTAATCAAAATTCTCATTATCACACAAGTAATTAATGCAGTTCTGTTGTTGCCATTATTGATTTACATGTTTGGCATCTCCAAAGATAAGCAACTAATGGGTGAATTTGTAGCTACTCGCACGATGAAAACGATTTATTCGATCATAATTACAGTTGTTGGATTCGCAATTGGTTGCATGCTCTGGTTTATGATTAATTAATGAGCAAACATGACCACACTGCAATCCCTGGAGCCAAAGACTTAGGACTTCTATCTATTGGTGTGGTTGGTATTGGAACTTCTGGTCCAGTTATCGCAGCTAGCATCATGCCGGTGCCCTCACTAATTTTTTGGCGCAATCTCGGTGGCGCGTTAATGATGCTTCCCTTTGCACTTAAAAGAGCAGAGTGGCGAACCAAGGATCAGCAGCGAGCCATTGCCTGGTCAGCTCTTGCCGGTTTTTTTCTTGCAATGCACTTCATATGTTTCTTTCTTGCAATGCGATACACAAGTGTTGCAACTGGGACTGCACTCACCGCTTTGCAACCGATTTTTGCCGCAATTTTCTTTAAGGTTCGCGGTGGAGTAATTCCCTCACGTGCATGGAGTGGAATGCTGATTGCATTTTTCTCAGTAGCGCTAATTACCGGCATCGATCTTCAGATTAGCCTGCGCAATTTTGCTGGAGATTTGCTTGCGATATTAGGTGCTGCTCTGTCAGCCGGGTATGTCTTGATTGGATCTAAAGCCCAGCAAAAACTAACAACATCTACTTATACAACTGTTTGTTATCTGACCTGCGCAGTGACTGGGTTTGTTATTGCGATTGCAAGTGGAAGCGAGCTCTTTAACTTTCAAGCGGGGCAATGGTGGTTGGTATTGGCTCTGATAATTGGCGCTCAATTCCTGGGTCACACAATGTTCAATATGACACTCTCTCGGGTTTCGCCAGTTATCGTTTCACTGGTTGTCTTCTTTGAAGTTCCAGTAAGCGCGATTATTGCTTTTATCTGGCTAGATCAAATTCCTGCTGCTGGAATAATTCCGGGAATTATTGGGCTATTAATAGGCTGCGGTATCTTTGTTTCACGAGCGAAAGTGCGGCCAGATAATGATTGATCTTCATACTCATTCACTTGCGAGTGATGGCACAGATACTCCGGGCGAACTTATAAATAAAGCACATGCTCGTGGAATTTCAGTTTTAGGCCTGATGGATCACGACACTGTTGCCGGGTGGGATGACGCTACTAGTAATCTGCGACCAGGTATGTCTCTTGTATTAGGTTCAGAAATTTCTTGCCAAACTTTAGATGGCACCAGTGTCCATATGCTTGGTATGTTATTCGATCGTGAAAATACTGCTCTCGCAGAAGTTCTATCCACTACTCGTGACAATCGATTAACTCGAATGAATCGCATAATTGGGCGGCTAAATGAAGCTGGATTTGAAATAACTATTGAAGATGTTCTGGCACAACTTGCTCCAGGCGCAACTCTTGGTCGCCCACACCTTGCCGATGCCTTAATTGCTAAGAAGATTGTGGCAAGTAGAGATGAAGCATTCACCGAACTGCTTCACAATAATTCTAAATACTATATCTCTCACTATTCACCAACGCCTGAAGATGCAATTAAGTTAATTAAGCAAGCTGGTGGAGTTGCAGTTATTGCTCATCCACTTGCTTCACTGCGCGGGCGGACTGTAAGTATCGATAGTTTTAAATCAATGGTTGAGGCCGGATTAGATGGAATTGAAATTTCTCATCGCGATCAGAGCGAAGATGAGCGTCAATTGCTGCGCGAGGTAGTTGAGCAATATGGCATTATTGCCACTGGTTCGAGTGACTACCACGGTAATGGAAAGTTAAATGAGTTGGCAGAATTTACGACTACGCCCGAAGATTTCGAAGCCTTAGAATCTAAGGCAGATGCAAGAAGAGTGGTCCGCAAATGAACGATGTCCTCTTAGTTTCAGCAACAACATTTGGAATTCAAGCTTTCGTAACGCTATTTGTCATCATGGATCCACCTGGCGCAACCCCAATATTTTTAGCTCTAGTTAAAAATGAACCATCTCGTAAACGAATTCTGATGGCCTGGCAAGGCGCAACAGTTTCGCTAATTGTGATTGTTGTCTTCGCAATTTTTGGAAAGTTTCTTCTCGACTATTTGCATATCTCAGTTGAGGCCCTGCAAGGCGCAGGAGGGCTTCTTTTATTGCTAATCGCCCTCGAACTGTTAACTGGGCGAGATAGTTCTAGTGATAACTCTAAGGATGTAAATGTCGCGCTAGTTCCTCTCGGAACACCGCTACTGGCTGGTCCTGGAGCGATAGTCACAACAATCGTCTTCGTACAAAATGCTGAAACTACTTCTATGAAATTAGCTTTAGCAGCTGCAATCGTCGCTGTTCATTTAGCAATCGGATTGACCTTGATGTTCTCGACAAAAATTGTCTCTATTATTAAGGAGTCAGGCGTAACTTTGCTAGCAAGGATTGCAGGTTTACTTCTTGCAGCAATTGCAGTGGAGATGATTGTTCAGGCAGTTAAAGGATTCTTTAATCTTTAGGCTGAAGCAAAACCAACTTTTCGCTCTTCACTCTGTCCAACTTCGACAAAAGAAATCTTGTTGTTAGCTATTATAGTTTGACGGCCACGGATATCGGTAAGGGTCAGAGATTTTCCTGAATCTAGCGCTAACGTCACCGCTTCAATAACTTTATCTAGCGCTAATTCACACTCGATATGAAGTTCTTGGGTTGAATCTGAAATACCAATACGAACTTCTGTTGTAGATCCTAATGAGGCTTTTTTAGTTGACATGCTCTTAGTTTAATCGATTAATTTGCTTTAGGGAATCCAGAAATTCCACGCCAGATGAGATTTGAAACTAATTCGACCGCTGTTTCACGATCCAACTTTCCATCACGTTCTAACCAATGGCGGGCTGAAGTCTGTGCTGTTCCGATTAAGCCGACAGCGAGCATCATTGAAGCCTCTTTTGTTAATCCGGTATCAAGAGAAATAACTGCACTGAGAGCGGCCGCTGAATCGTAAGTCATACGACTTAAGCGTTCACGAACTTGGGGCTCAACGCTCATGTCACTTTCAAAGAGCAATCTAAAAGCTTCACCTTCACGGTTTATGAATCCAAAATAGGCATCAACGGTCGCATGAACACGCGCTGCGTTATCAGAAGTTGAAGCAATTGCTTTTTGAATATCAAAGACCAAGGAATCAATATGCAGGTCAAGAACTGCAAGATAGAGATCTAGCTTTGATGGAAAATGTTGATAGAGAACCGGCTTACTGACTTTCGCTCGGTCGGCAATCTCATCCATGGCGGCAGAGTGGTATCCGGCCTGTGTGAAAACTTCGAGCGCTGCAGCGAGGAGTTGCGTGCGACGCTCATCTCGAGGAAGGCGCCCTTTATTTCCATTCATAGCCGCTGCTGGATCAGTGCTCATTGAGTTGCTCATTGGGCCAATCGTAGGTGTATTGCGCTATTAATGCGAGTTTCTGCGAGCAACTTGCAAGAAGAATCTAATTTTCAATTTTGAATTGCGAGGAATATCAGCGAAAATTAGGGCGTTGTAATAATGGCCCAACTAAATAATTGGCAAAATTAAAGAGATGAGTATTTGTGTCGGCCACCTTAAAGCCACTGGTAACAGAAGGTCCACCGCTTAGCGTTGATGAAGTTCGTCGCTATAGCCGCCATCTCATAATTCCTGATGTAGGAATGAGCGGGCAACGTCGTTTAATGAATGCAAAAGTTTTATGTGTCGGAGCCGGCGGTCTTGGATCTCCTGCCTTGATGTATCTAGCTGCAGCAGGCGTCGGAACTTTGGGCATTGTTGAATTCGACACGGTAGATGAATCGAATTTACAACGTCAGATAATTCACGGTCAATCAGATATTGGTAAGAGCAAAGCGCTAAGTGCTAAAGAAGCGATTGCCGAGATTAATCCATATGTAAATGTGGTCTTGCATGAAACCAGACTAGATGTCGATAACGTGATGGAGATTTTTGCGCAATACGATTTGATAGTTGATGGCACTGATAATTTTGCAACTAGATATCTAGTTAATGATGCTGCAGTTCTATTAAAGAAGCCTTATGTATGGGGATCTATTTATAGATTTGATGGGCAAGCCAGTGTGTTCTGGGCTGAACATGGTCCTTGCTATCGCTGCTTATATCCAGAGCCACCACCACCAGGGATGGTGCCAAGTTGTGCCGAAGGTGGCGTTCTTGGAGTTCTCTGTGCATCTATTGGTTCAATCCAAACTACCGAAGCAATTAAATTAATTGCTGGTATCGGCGAACCACTTATCGGGAACTTAGTTGTTTACGACGCACTTGAGATGGAATATCGCAAGGTAAAGATTCGCAAGGATCCGGCTTGCCCAATCTGCAGTGCAAAACCAACACAAACGCAATTGCTTCCAGATTACGAATCTTTCTGCGGAATGCTCTCAGAAGGTGCGGCCGAAGCTGCGACTGGTTCGACCATTGCGGTTACTGAATTGAAAGCCAAGATGGATAGCGGTGAAAAATTCATGCTTATTGATGTGCGCGAACCTGGCGAATTCGAGATTGTTCGAATTCCCGGCTCAGTCTTAATTCCTAAACAAGAATTCTTAAATGGTTCCGCTCTTGAGGGATTGCCTCAAGATGTTCCAATTATTCTGCACTGTAAATCCGGTGTTCGGTCTGCTGAATGTTTAGCAGTATTGAAGCAAGCTGGATTTGCTGATGCAACACATGTTGCTGGTGGAGTTGTTGCTTGGGTTAAGCAAATTGATCCAGCGCTCCCTATTTACTAACGGTTAGGTTAATCAATGTCTGATCGCTCGCTACTTCTTGTCCATGCGCATCCTGATGATGAGACTATCAACAATGGTGCGACCATGGCGAAATATGTAAGCGAAGGTGTTCGAGTAACTCTGGTTACCTGCACTAGAGGCGAAGAGGGCGAAGTCTTAATTCCAGAACTTGCCGAACTAGCAAGCTCGCTTAAAGATCAATTGGGAACGCATCGTGAAACTGAATTAGCAGATGCGATGGCTGCCCTTGGTGTTGTTGATTTTAGATTTTTAGGAGCCCCTGATCGCAAGTGGCGAGATAGCGGAATGATGGGAACTGAACCTAATAATCGTAGTGATGTTTTTTGGCAGGCTGGTTTAGACGATGCTGCAAGTTATTTAGTGAAAATTATTCGCGAGGTTAAGCCACAAGTTCTGATTACTTATGATGAATTTGGTGGTTACGGTCATCCAGATCATATTCAAGCTCACCGAGTTGCAATGCGAGCAGCTGATTTAGCGGCCGATGCAAATTTCGGTGATGGCTCACCCTGGGAAATCTCTAAAATTTACTGGAACACAATGCCAAGGTCGGTCATTCAAGAGGGCATCGACAAGATGAAAGAGATAGGTTCTGATTTCTTTGGTGCTGAAAGCGCAGATGATCTGCCATTCGCAAAGCCTGATGAACTTGTTACAACTCTTATCGACGGCACTGAATATATTGATGCAAAGATGAAGGCTATGGCCGCGCACCCAACCCAGATTGAATTAGATGGCCCATTCTTTGCACTTTCAAATAACTTAGGTAATCAAGTTTGGGGCCACGAGTATTACACCCTGGTAAAAGGCGAGAAGAGCAAGAACTTAGATGCCAAGGGACGCGAGGCGGATTTCTTTGCTTAGGGCGATTGGCGCTCTATTTTTTGGCGCGATAATTGGATTTATTGGAACCGTTCTCCACAATGCTTTCCAACCAATTGGAATTTTACTTGCGTTACTGACAACCGCAATTGGTATTAACTTTGCTGGTCAAATGTTTGGATCCCAAAGATACAAGTTGATTGCCGCTATTACCTGGCTTGCAGTGGTATTGCGCGCTGGAACCTACGGGGTAAGTAATGAAATCTTAATTATTTCAAATCTCTACGGAAACATATTCTTACTAGGTGGTTTATTGTTTGCATTTATCGCTGTTATCAAACGACGCTAAATCCAATCCCACTCTTGCCCACTCGGTGAATCTTTAATTGAAATTCCAAGCTTCAACAATTGATCTCGCAACTTATCACTCGCTTCAAAATCTTTTGATTCGCGGGCACGCTTTCGCTCTTCAAGTAAACCTGATATTTCTTGTGTAGCTTCAGCCTTAACCTTTGGCGCTCTTGCAATTTCTAGACCATAAATCTCATCAACTCTTTTAAAGCATACAACTTTCGTGGCCCCAGAAATCAATTCATCCTTCTCAAGTCTTCGGAGTTGCTGAAGCGCCCTAGGAGTATCTAAATCTTGTTGAACGTCGCCCAAAGTTCCTTCGCAAAAATCACTTACAAATTTATTATCTATTTCACCCTGCTCTGACCACTGCACCATTTTTTTTCGCCAGCGATCTAGCGTTGCATCAGCAGCGCGAAGCGAATCCCAAGTTAAATCCATCTGACTGCGGTAGCGGTTCTCTAAGAAACATAACCTCAAAGCCAGGGGATCGAGCCCCTTTTCAATTACGTCACTAAGCAGAACGACATTTCCTGCACTCTTCGACATTTTGCGGCCTTCAAATAACAAGTGCTCGCCATGCACCCAATTTTCAACTACTTCATAACCAACCGCAGAATTCGATTGTGCTCGCTCGTTTTCATGATGCGGAAAGCGCAGATCAATTCCACCTAAATGTAGATCAACGTTTCCCTCTAAAAGTTCTAAAGACATTGCAGAACATTCAATATGCCAACCAGGAAATCCCGGTCCCCATGGTGAATCCCAGATCATTTCACTGCGATTTGCTGCAGCTTTCCAGAGCGCCCAATCAGCATGAAACAATTTTGCGCCCTCTTCTGCTGAGTCATGTCGGTGACCCGGCTTTAGCGAATCCAGTCTGTTGCCCGAAATTTCCCCATACGATTCAAAGGTTGATGCCGCGAAATAGACACAACCATCAGAGCCCACATAAGCATGATTTGATGAAATCAAATCGGCAATAAGTTTTAACATCAAATCAATAGTTTCACTCGCTCGCGGATAAGCCGCTGCAGGAATCACATTTAACTTTGCTAGGTCTGCATGAAAACTGGCTTCATATTTCCGGGCGATATCAAATGGATCTTTTGCTTCTAGCTTTGATTGTTCAAGCAGCTTATCGCCACCGACCTCGTTGCCAGCTATATCTTCAGCCATATGACCGACATCGGTTATGTTCTGAATTAACCTTGAATCTATTCCAGAAAATGTCAGAGTTCGTTTTATTAAATCACCGAGTAAGAATGTGCGCAGATTTCCGACATGAGCATCGCGATAAACAGTCGGTCCACAGCAATAAATAGAGACCTCGAAACCATTCTTAGCGCAGACTTCCTTTACCGATCTGGCCTTGGTATCAAAGATAAATAGTCCAGTGTTCATTTTTCAGGAACCACTTTCCAGAGCGCAATCACATTGTGATCAAACCGAACAAGTGAGCCATCTTTTTTGCGGACCGTATCAATCTCTTCCAAGGTCCCAAGTAAATCTCGGAAGCCACCACCCGGCTCGTGTAGCCGAATTGATACTCGCTTTCCAATCTCAGCTAGCGAAGGAGTGGGATTTCCCATATTGGATGCTCCTTCTTTCTGCGAATTACTGAAGTTCGAGACCTACGAATTTGCAGGTATTCGCTATCCTAGGCGCATTAGATTAGTTAGAAAGGTAGCAAATTGACATACATAATCGCAGAACCATGTGTAGACGTTAAGGATAAATCCTGTATTGAGGAATGTCCTGTTGATTGCATTTACGAGGGTGGCCGGATGCTTTATATCCAACCCGATGAATGTGTTGATTGCGGTGCCTGCGAACCAGTATGTCCAGTTGAAGCTATCTATTACGAAGATGACATTCCTTCGGCATGGAAAGAGTTCGGAAAAGCCAATAGCGAATTCTTCGTAGAAATTGGTTCACCTGGCGGCGCTGCCAAAGTTGGTGCATCTGCAACAGATCACGCAATGGTTAAAGCGCTACCTCCTAAAGCTGAGTAGTTAGAACTCTGAAACTTCCAGATTTTCCTTGGGATACGTTGGCGCCTTTTGGTGCACGCGCTCGGGAACATACTGGCGGAATAATTGATTTATCTCAGGGGACGCCTGTTGATGCGACTCCAGAATTTATTCAACAAGAGTTAAAGAGCGCAGCGAATTCTCCTGGTTATCCGTTAACAATCGGAACACCCGAACTTCGAAGCGCAATGCGTAATTGGGCAACCAACGTTCTTGGTGCCAGTGGCGAATTTGATGTATTGCCAACAATCGGTTCTAAAGAATTAGTTGCTTGGCTACCCACAATTCTTGAGGCAAAAACTGTTCTGTATCCCAGAATTGCTTATCCGACTTATCTAGTCGGTTCAATGATTCATCAATCCACAAATATTGCAGTTGATATAGATGCAAAAAGTTGGCCAAAGTCCGATCTGGCTTGGATAAATTCACCTTCAAATCCAACGGGCCGGGTGCATAGCGAATCAGAACTTGAAGCAGTTATCGGGTATGCACGAGAACATAACACGGTCATTGCGAGCGATGAATGTTACATAAATTTTCCGGCAACAGGTCCAAAGCCAATTTCAATTCTCAAGGTAGCGGCCGGTAGCAATAAAAATCTATTGGCTGTTCACTCAATGTCTAAACGCTCTAACTTAGCTGGATATCGTGCTGGGTTAATTGCTGGTGATCCTGATTTGATTGCCGAAATTCGTGAAGTCAGAAAACATGCTGGAATGTTAACTCCGCTTCCAATTCAAAGAGCGATGACTGCGGCACTTGGAGATGAAGAACATGTTGCGATTCAGGCTGCGCGATATGCCAATCGTCGCAAGGCGCTAAGTTCTGCACTAATTGCAGCTGGATTTCAGATTGATTTTTCAAACGCTGGCCTTTACATCTGGTGCACACGAAACGAAGATTGCTGGAATTCTGTTTCGTGGCTTGCTGACATCGGAATTCTTGCAACGCCCGGAGTCTTTTACGGTGAAGCAGGTGCTCAACATATTCGGATTGCAATGACTGCTACCGATGCTCAAATTGCAGATGCCGCAGCTCGAATAATGAAAAGCCTCTAAATGGCTACTGAATTAGAGGCAGCATTTAACAGCGCAGAACAATTAATTTCAGATACTTCAAAGCTGGTCCGAGTTGTTCTCTCAGGCCGACGCCGAAACATGAGCGTTCCATTTGAACGGATTGATATCCGGCCAGTTTCGATCAAAGGTGCAATCTCTCTACAGATTTCGCAGAATGATGGTCGAGTCACTACAACTAAGAATTTAGAAGCTAAAGATTTTGATGCACAGGCCTACTTGGAGATGGGATATGCCAATATTTTGGTCGAACATACTGGTGGCGCTCTTACGATTCGCATCACCAAGAAAGGTGAGGCCCAAGTTCACGAAGAGAAAGGCCTTCGTGAACAGAATTTAGAACATGATCGTAAAAAGAGCAGATTGTTAGATGCTTCAGATTCATTTTTGATTGAAGTAGGAATCTCAGATTCTGATGGACGAGTAAAACCAGCTAAGGCAGATAAGTATCTACAGGTAGAAGAGTTTCTACGACTACTAGTCCCGACTTTAAATTCTGCAATTGAAGCAAAACATATTGCCAAGCCCACCACTGAGAAACCATTGGTGATTGCAGATTTGGGTTGCGGAAATGCCTATCTAACTTTTGCGGTGCATCAATACCTAAGAAGCATTGATATGCCAGTGCATGTAATTGGTATTGATATCAGACCCGAATCCTTAAAGAGCAATACTGAAATTGCCAAAAAACTTAAGATTGAAAAGACAATTGAGTTTAAGGCTGAAGCAATCGAACAAACTTCGATTCAATCTTGTGATGTGGCAATTGCACTTCATGCATGCGATACCGCTACCGATGATGCAATTGCTTGGGCAGTAACCGGGGGAGCGAAATTATTATTGATTGCACCTTGCTGCCAGCATGATTTGCAGACCCAGATGAGTAACGTTCCAGAACCTTGGAACCTGCTAACTAAACATGGATTAATGAAAGAGCGGCTTGGTGATTTGATGACAGATGCGCTTCGCGCTCAAATTCTTAAATTACTTGGATATCGAACTGAAATAATTGAATTTATCGGTGGCGAACACACTCCGAGAAATATCATGATTCGGGCGGTCAAAACCGGCGCAGAACCAGGCTCTAAAGATGTCGAAAGCTATAAGAAAATGTTAAGTGATTGGCAGATTGATCCGGCGCTAGCCAGCAGACTTAACATACTCAAGTAAGGCATTTCGTTCGCTATTAATTTCAGATACATATGATTTAACAACATCACCAATTGAAATTATCGAAATCAGGGCACCAGAATCATCGACAACAGGAACATGACGAATTCTCTTCTCTGTCATCAGCGCCATTAATTGTGCAACAGTTGAATCTTTCTTGCAGGTCATTACATGCACGGTCATGATGTCGCGCACATGGATTTTTTCGATTTCATGCATATGTGATGGCAAAGCCTGCACAATATCGCGCTCTGAAACGATGCCAAGAATATTTCTTCCATCAGACGAAACCACCAATGCACCAATCTTTAATTCGGCAAGAGATTGACTCAACTCTTTTATTGTTGCATCGGGGGCGATAGTTTGGACGTGCTTCCCAGAAAGTAAACTTGAAACTTGCATGCTAGTCTCCCAAGTAATCTAAAGTAAGAGTTACCTTAATAGTTGACCTATTTTCTATTAATTTCAATAGGTAGATTAAGTTTAATCACTTGATTACAGTGTTATACATTCGGGATAGCGAAAATTCATGATGAAGTCCACGCTCAGCTTTGGTGATTTGGCCGTTGGCTACCGCCAAGATGAGATCAAAGAGTTCGCCACCAACCTCTGCGAGCGTCTTAATTCCATCGGCAATGGTTCCAGCGTTTAAATCAATCAAATCCGGAATCGCACTTGCCATGGTGGTATTTGTTGCTAATTTAATTGTTGGCATAATTGCTGAACCAGTAGGAGTTCCGCGTCCAGTAGTGAAGACGACAACATTTATGCCACCTGCCGCGAAACCGGTTAGTTGTTCTGTGTCGTGCCCAGGTGTGTCCATAAAGTAAAGACCAGATTTCGGAACTTGGTCGGCATATTCCAGGACACCAGAAAATTGTGCACTTCCAGCTTTCTTCGCGGCGCCAAGGGATTTCTCCTCGAGTGTTGTTAAACCGCCTTCTATATTTCCGCGAGATGGTTGGGCTCCGCGCATATCAATACCTTCATAATTAATAGATCGCTCATATCTGGCAACGGTTTCGATAATTTGAGCACCAATCTCTGGTGTTATCGCGCGCGCGGCTAGCAAATGTTCGGCGCCAAGAATTTCAGTTGTTTCTCCCAATACCGATGCTGCACCAAGTTCGACCAAGCGATCACTTGCTACACCCAGTGCTGGATTTGCAGTGATGCCAGAGAGTGCATCCGAGCCACCACACTCTTGACCAAGTGCGATTGCACTCCACGGGGCGCTGATCCGAGACTGTGCTTTTGCCTCTTTTACAAGCGAGTTTGCAATCTTTAATCCAGCCCCGGCAATTTTGCTCATGGAACCAAGTTCTGCGACATTTAAGACTTCTGCTTTATTAATTCCTAATTTCTTAGCTAAATCAATTATCAATAATTCGCCAGGAGTTCCGATTGTTATGAAAACCGTTGCATAATTATTTGGATTTGCCGCAAAGCCCGAGAAAGTTTTGATAATCCGATCGAAGTCGCCATCAACTTCGCCCGACCAATCATGGCTTACAGCAACTGCGCCATCTGATTCGTCAGCAATTTTTCTAGCAGTAGCCGAGAGCGCAGAGTGCAGCGGCAGAATCAATACGTGGTTTCGCAGGCCCCATCTCTCATCTGCTCTGGCGAATGCAGTTAATTGCTTAGACACTTCGCACCTCGCGTCCAGCGATTATTTCCCCAGCCCCAAGAGATTCAACCGTAGTTAATTCACCATTTATTACCGAGTAAATCTTCTCCATAATTTCCTCGTTGGTTGCATCCGCACTCAGATCGAAATCATCTGAAAGCGCAAGATGCAATGGCGAATTGCTAGCAACATTGATTGTAGGAATTAATGGAAAACCAGAAGCTGGTTGATTACCATCAGGGAATGAGAGAATCACATGGACTCCAGATTCCATTAAATCCGAGAAGTTTAACCCTGAATTCTTCTGTGAAGCAGCAACTGTTATATCAACGCCAACGCTAGTCAGCGCTGCAACTATCTCATCCACTTTTAAATCATCATTCGAAAGATCTATTCCTAAATGCAATCTCGGAAGTAAAACCGGAGTTGGTTGATAGTAAGCCTGTAAAGCCTTTGCAGCAGCGACACCAGAGTCCACTGTCCCTTGCACGCCGCCACTCTCCTGAGTAACCAAGTAATTTGTGGACTTATTTTTAGCAAGTAATTTATCGGCTAGTTCATTGCCTTGAATAGTTTCGCACCCAAGCCCTACAACAAGTGTCGAACTAACATTCGGATGATTTGCCAGAGCTGCAAAGTAGTCAGTTATTCGGCCAACATCATTACCGATAAAGCCACATCCATGCTGGTGTGCGAAAGTTATTGCGCCAATCTCTTTTGCAATTCGACTTGAAACTCTTGTTGAGCAGACAACAGAGGGCAGAATTAATTGATGATCCCGAACTCCAATACCGCGATTACCGTGGTCAAAACCTCTCATGCTCAATTTTTTTGCTCCATATTGACTTGCTCCGTGGAAAGGCGATCGCCCAGAACATTATGGGTATGAACATGTTCACCAATTTTTATATCGCTAGTTGCATGCCCCATACGTTCGCCATATTTGATGATGCCATCATCTTTAGCAATCGCTTTTGTGGCTACTTTGTGGCCACGGGGAATTCGATTTTGAATAGTGAGATTGAGGGCATCTTGTCTGATGACTTCGCCAACTTCCATATTCACCAGACAGACGGCGATATTGTCCAGTTCATTTAAAATCAGGATTTTGCGATTATCTGTCATGAGGATTCGAAGCATATCTCGAGCCAAATCAGATGTGTAGTATTTTCCTATGGGCCAATTAAAAGTGAAGCGACGCTTTCCTGGAATCAAAGAGCTGGCCGCATTAATGCGTTTCCGGAAACCTATTTTTGATGGCCGAAAGCGTAGATTATCTAGAGCCTTAACAATTTATGATTTACGAGATATTGCTAAGCGTCGGACACCACAGGCACCATTTGATTACACGGATGGTGGCGCTGATTCCGAATCGAGTTTAACTCGCGCACGCTCTACATTTGAAAGAGTCGAATTCCAACCAAGAATTCTGCGTGATGTTTCATTAGTTGATATTTCAGTAAAAATGCTCGGACAAACAATGTCCATGCCAATCGGAATTGCACCCACCGGATTTACTCGAATGATGCAGACCGAAGGCGAATATGCCGGTGCAACCGCAGCTCGTGATGCTGGAATTCCTTACACACTTTCAACTATGGGAACCCGATCAATTGAAGATGTAGCAAGAATTGCACCTGATGGCCGCAACTGGTTCCAGTTATATATGTGGAAAGATCGCGATCGTTCAATGGCGCTAGTTGATAGAGCAAAGGCCGCAGGTTTTGACACTTTGGTCCTTACCGTTGATGTTCCAGTAGCTGGCGCTAGGCTTCGTGATGTTAGAAATGGAATGACAATTCCACCATCACTAACTTCAAAAACGATTTTAAATGCACTGCCAAGGCCTGCTTGGTGGCTCAATTTCTTGACCACAGATTCACTCAAATTTGCCTCACTTGATAGCTGGAAGGGCACAGTTGCTGAACTTCTTGATTCGATGTTTGACCCGACAGTTACCTTTGAAGATTTAAAGTGGATTCGCAAACAATGGGATGGAAATCTCTTGGTAAAAGGAATCCAAAATATTGATGATGCTGTGCTTGCACAAAAGGCTGGTGCAGATGCAATCTCGCTTTCAAATCACGGAGGCCGACAATTAGATCGTGCCCCAGTGCCATATTTATTGATTCCTGAAGCTCGTAAAGCCCTTGGTAAGAAATTTGAAATACATGCCGATACCGGAATCATGCATGGCGCAGATGTTGTTGCCTGTATTGCTGCTGGCGCTAATTTCACTTGGATTGGTCGTGCATATCTGTATGGACTGATGGCCGGCGGCAAAGAAGGCGTCGATCGCAGTTTAGAAATCCTTCGCACCCAAATGGTTCGCACCATGAAACTTCTTGGAGTCTGTTCACTTGAAGAGCTAAATCCATCGCATGTTAAATTGATAAACCACTAGCCATAAATGTAAACACTGGGATAGGATTCAAAAATGGAGAAATTACGTTGGGGATTTATCGGTGCCGGTGGAATTGCAAAGCGGGCTTTATATCCTGCAATTTCTAAATCAAATGTTGGCGAAATCTACGCGGTTGCTTCACGCGATAAGACAAAAGCCCTCACAATTTCACCAAACGGAGTTGTTTACACCAGCTATGACGAACTTCTAGCTGACCCGAAAGTCGAAGCGGTTTATATCTCGCTTCCAAACTCACTTCACTTGCCGCTAGCAATTAAAGCGATGCGGACCGGAAAGCATGTGCTCTGCGAGAAGCCTCTCGGCATGAATGCAGCTGAAGTTGCTGAGGCGATTGCGGTATCTGAAGAGACGAAACGAATTTTTGTTGAAGCAAGCTGGAATCGTTGGCACCCACGCAGCCAACGCATCAGAGAGATTATTGCTTCCGGAGAACTTGGAAAGATAACTCGCATTAGAACTGCCTTTACTTACGATGGACTTGATGAAGGAAACATTCGCCTCGATCCAGCTCTAGGTGGCGGAATTCTTTATGACCTTGGACCTTACTCAACCGTTGCGCCACTTTGGGCAATGGACTTCGCTGATGTTTCAGATATTGATGTGAAAGTTATCTGGCACAAAGCAGGAACTGATGAAACAACTCGCGTTAACTTCAACATTGGTGGCGCTGTTGCCGAGACCGTAGCCTCTGACAATATTCAAGTAACTCATTGGTTCATCGTCGAAGGAACAAAGGGCGAACTTCGCACTGGCGGAAATGACTCCTTTAATTCGCATAACAGTCCAAGCACGCTAGAAATTACAGTTGATGGCAAGGCTCGAATCGAACGCTTTGAAGCCTGCGATCCATATCAATTGATGTCTGATGCATTTGCTCGCGTAGTTCGTGGTGGAAACGATTGGTTGATGCCGATGGAGCAATCACTTAAATTCGCTAAGTTCTTCGATACCATCTTCGCAAAGATGGGCCGTCCTTAATTATTTAGATAAGGCAGCCTCGGGTCGATATCTTTTTCGTTCCAGGTTTTGCGAATCCATCCTTGTGTTGGGTCGTCAGTTACATTCCACGAGCGGTCTGGATCTGGTCCGGCCATTACATTCATAAAATAAAGATCATAGCCAGGTTGTGCCATAACTGGACCATGCCAACCGTGGGGAACAAGAACAACATCGCCACTTTTAACTTCGGTGGTTAATTCATATTCACGTTCATCAGATGCGCGTCCACTAAAAAATCCAACCGGATCCGCACTTTCTTGCGTTGGTAAATTCTTACTCACTGCGGCTTCGAAGTAATAAATTTCTTCTAAGTTTGATTCAACTCCAGGAATATAGGTGTCATGTTTGTGGGCAGGCGAGCCCGACCAATTTCCGGCAGGAACAATAATTTCAACAACAATAAAGCGATCAGCCGCAAGTTCGGATGGATCACCAAAGTTATGAACCTGTCTTGATGCTGGGCCTGCGCCGCGAGTAAAAACGGGCACACTCTTTGCTGGAATATATTTATCTGGAAAAGAATTTTTCGCTGGTGCTTCGGCGATAATGAATCGACCAGCGCCAGAAATCTTTATTGAAGTATCAATCGAGAGGTATAGAACATCAGTTGGACCGCTGAAGACAGTTTTACGTCCCAATAACTTCTGGTCTTTTCTTTCACCATTTACAACATAATCAACAACAATGCCTTCGCCTTCGAGTGGCCAGATCAAGCGCTCAACTTTGTCTGCTGCGATTTCAAAAGTTTTGCCAGGCGAAAGGGTGGCGACTCGAGTGCCAGTGTGCTTCCAACCAGGAAGCTTGTCGTTGACGATTACATCCCAATCGCCGTTGGCCAGCTCGCCCTTTTTGTAGAAGTAGCGGGGTTCACTCATGGGCAAATTCTCTCTTGAATCAATCTCTTATTGCGGCTATTGTTTTGGAGCGGTCCAACCATATCAGGGGAGCGCAGGAATAAATAGGGAAAACTAGGGGAATCGGGTTCATCAAAATGTCCAAGATTGCAGTGACCGGATCCAATGGATTCGTCGGAGGCAACATTGCAAATATGTTGCTTGCTGCTGGACACGAGGTTATTGGCTTAGTTCGAAGCCAACCAGAAAAAGAATTGCCCTGGAAGACAACGGTTACTGATTTATCAAGCGTCTCTTCAATAACTGAAGCTACAAAAGGCTGCGTTGCAATAGTTCATAGCGGTATCGCAAATGATTTTAATAAACTGCAACAAAATCGGGAATATGCCTACGACTCATTTGTTGGTCTAACTCAACGAGTAACTCATGTTGCAAATAAAAATGGCGCACAAATTATTTATATTTCAACCGGCTGGGTTATGGATGGCACCGGCCATATGGCACTTGAGAGCGATACTGGAAATCCAGTTAATTTCTACGGTGTCTTAAAATCTTTAGGCGAACAAGTAATTCGCGATCTTGCTCCTGATACCGGTGTGATTGCCAGAGTCGATGGGGTCATGGGAATTCATCAGACTTTGGAAGTTGGCCCAAGAACTCAAGATGTTGGATTCGGATATTTTGCATCCGCTTTAGTTGCAGATTTGAAGGCAGGAAAGACCTTTACAGTGTTTGGTGGAGACCTAGTTAATAAAGTGACTGCACCTTCTCTGGCCTCTGAAATAGGCGCACAGGTAGAGCGGATTGTCTCGCGCAAAGTTCATGGCACCTTTCATCTAGTTGGCGATGATGCAATTTCAAGAATGGATTACGCAAGACTGATCTGCGAAATCTTTGAGCTTGATGCAACTTTACTACGTGAAGCCCCACCTTCAGTCGAAGATCAATTCCCGGGACAAGTGCCAGTAGATACTTCGCTATCGAATGTTTTGACTAAAAAAGTATTAGGCCTTGGGCCAACCTCACTTCGCGAATTATTAATTGCGCTACGAACCGAGATTGATACCGGAAAGATAACTGCGATTACTAAGCCAGAGGTCCGTGCATGATCACAACAGCCAGAACCAAGCGTCCAACTATTAGAGATGTTGCTGCAAAAGCTGGCGTATCAAAATCTCTAGTTTCACTTGTTTTTTCTGCTCCACAAACTGTCAGTAGTTATCGAAAAGAATTGGTGTTGAAGGCTGCTGACGAACTCGGTTTTTCTCCTAGCTTTTTAGCGCGATCACTTGCAACTGAAACCGGAACTTTTATCGGAATTTTGGTGGCCGATTTACATAACCCACTCTTTGCCCAAATTGTTGATCAGGTGCGTATAGCTCTTGAGGCCGAAGGTGAATACAGCTTCATGACATCTGCCATGCTTTTTAATTCGCAAGGCGAACAAATTCTTGATTCTAAAACTGTAAGTGCGCTAATAGATCTACGTCCAAAAAGTGTTTTAGTAGTTGGGTCGATTCCAGATCTTCATCGCCTCGCCTCTTTACCTGAGAGTGTTGATATTGTTATCGCAAGTGCAATCTCAAAAGATATTGCGCGTGCAACGACAGTACGTTCAAATGACGAAATAGGAATGCGCCTCTTGATTGAACACCTTATTGAAAACGGACATCAGAAGATTTCTCATATCTCTGTTGATGCTGGAGACGTATCAAAGAGTCGCAGAGGTGCCTATGAGTCGGTGATGAAAGAGAAAGGATTGGCTAGATTTATAAGCGTTGAGTTTGCAAAGAGTGCGACTGAGATCGATGGATTCGAGGCAGCCGCAAGGTTGATGAATTCGCAAACTCCACCAACTGCAATCACTGCATTTAATGATCTGCTGGCAATCGGGGCGCAGGGTGCAACTGATGGCACTGTCGCAATAACTGGATATGACAACACTTTTCTAGCGGACTTGCGTCAAATTTCCTTAACATCTGTCGATCCCGGAAATACTGAGATTGCAGATAAAGCAGCTCAGTTATTGCTTAAGAATGATAAAGCTGAAAGAGCAAAGACTTATTTAATGGAACCAAAGTTAATCGTAAGAAATTCTTCCAAATCACTAGTAAGGAATAATTAAATGACCCTTGAAGATATTAAATCGCCATTTGACGGATCAGTTATTGGTCAGGTGCCCGTAGCTTCGCTCAAAGATGTAGATGGATATCTAGCTCGTGCCGAGGTAGGTGCCAAGCTCTGGCGCAATACTCCAGCCCATGTGCGCAGCGCAATTATCTTGAAGGCTGCAACGATCGCTGAAGAAAACATTGAAGAGCTAGCTCAGATTATTTCTGGCGAAACTGGTAAAAGTCTTGTTGAAGCGCGAGCTGAAGCATCTAGATGTGGTGAAATTTTCCGACTATCTTCATTCGAAGGGTCTCAACTCTATGGCTCAACCCTTCCACTTGATGCAAATAAGGGAACCGGTCTCGACAAATTAGGTTTTACACTTCGCCAACCAGTTGGTGTAGTCGTTGCAATCAGTCCTTTCAATTACCCAGGTTTATTGGTTCTTCACAAAATCGGACCAGCCCTTGCCGTAGGAAATGCGGTTATTCTAAAGCCAGCACGAACTACTCCACTTACCGCATTTGCAATTGCAAAATATTTGAAGGAAGCGGGGCTGCCAGACGGCGTTCTGCAAGTGATAACTGGTTCAGGTTCAGTTCTCGGGGATGCTTTAGTTTCTGATCCAAGAGTTCGAAAAGTTTCCTTTACAGGTTCAACTGTTACTGGCACTCATATCGCATCTATTGCCGGTGCCAAGAAATTGTCACTCGAACTTGGTTCTTCCTGTCCTGTAATTGTTATGGATGATGCTGATATTGAATATGCAGCAGATGCGGTTGCACTTGGTGGTTATATAAATGCGGGACAGGTTTGTATCTCGGTTCAACGAGTTATCGTTCATGAGAAAGTTATGGCTAATTTCTTGGATGCACTTAAGCCAAGAGTTGAAGCAATTAAGGTTGGCGATCCAAAGAGTGCAGATACTAAAGTTGGAACTTTGATTTCAGAGAAAGAAGCTATCCGTGTTGAAAAATCAATTGCGACAGCGGTAGGTGAAGGTGCAACGCTATTAACAGGTGGCGCAAGAACTGGTGCAATTGTTATGCCAGCAATCGTTTGTGGCGTCAATCCAAAATCTGCTTTTGCACAAGATGAATTATTTGGGCCTGCTATTGCAGTGAGTTCAACAACTGGAATTACAGATGCGATTTCAATCGCGAATGACTCACCTTACGGCTTGGGCGCAGGCGTATTCACTAAGAATATGGATACCTCAATTCAAGCTGCTCGCGAACTTGATGCCGGAAGCATTCACATAAATTGGACACCATTGTGGCGCGCAGATTTGATGCCATACGGTGGACTCAAATCAAGTGGAATCGGTAAAGAGGGCGTTCGCTCAACCGTAAATGAAATGACTGAAGAAAAAACCATAATCCTTCACGGGCGTAGCTGGCAGTAGAAAAAGGAGTATGAAATGACAAATCCAAATTACGGGCCAACTGAGAGGCTGACTGTTGGGCAAGCAGTTATTCGCTTTATTGCCGCCCAGCACACGGTTGCTGATGGAGTTAAACGTCGTTTCATTCCTGCTGCGATGGGAATCTTTGGACACGGAAACGTTGCCGGACTTGGCCAAGCACTTGATCAATACAATGACATTCTTCCCTTTGTGCAAGGTCGCAATGAACAAGGCCTGACACATGCTGCTATTGGTTTTGCAAAAGCAACAAATCGCACCCAAACGTTTGCAGTAACTGCATCAATTGGGCCCGGCGCACTTAATATGGTGACTGCTGCTGGTCTTGCAACTGTAAATCACTTGCCAGTTCTATTGCTTCCAGGTGATTCGTACACAACTCGTCGCCAAGGACCGGTCCTGCAACAACTAGAACATCCACTTGGTCCAGATATTTCAGTTAATGATGCCTTCCGCCCAATAGCAAAATTCTTTGATCGCATTACTCGTCCAGAACAACTTCTATATTCGCTTCCAAATGCCTTTAGAGTTTTAGCAAATCCTGCCGAAACTGGCGCAGTTGTTTTAGCGCTGCCACAAGATGTGCAATCGCATGCCTTTGATTTTCCTAAAGAATTCTTTGAAGAACGTGTTTGGAAGATTCGTCGCGCAATTCCTGACCGCGAAGATATTGGTCAAGTTGCAAAGATGATTAAGGTCGCAAAGAAGCCTCTAATTATTGCTGGTGGTGGAATTAACTACTCTTCTGCAACTGCAGAGCTCGAAGCTTTTGCAAATGCAACCGGTATCCCGGTAGCCGAAACCTTTGGCGGCAAGGGTGCAATTCAAAACCCAGGGGACTGGCATCTAATGGGCCTTGGTCTTGAGGGCTCACCAGAAACAAATAAGTTAGTTGCTGAAGCAGATTTAATTATTTCAATCGGAACTCGTTTAACTGATTTTGCAACAGGATCGCAATCAATGTTCCAAAATCCAGATGTTAAGTTTGCATCAATCAATATCAAAGAACATGATGCAATCAAGCAGGGCGCAGTAGCAATTTTGGGAGATGCAAAGCTCTCATTGGTTGCTCTAACTGAAGCTGTTGCTGGCTACAAAGTCCCATCTGATTGGGCCACCAAGATTTCTACTGGAGTAAAAATCTGGGCTAAACAATTGGCAGATGCAATCAATCCAGATGTAGTCTTCGATAAGAAGACTCTTCCGGATTCACCCGTAACAAATGCAGTGATTACTCAAGGCCAGTTGATTGGTCTGATGAATGAAACTGCAAAGAGCGGTGATGTAATTATTGCTGCGGCGGGCGGCGCACCTGGCGATATTCAGAAAGCTTGGGATGCGACAAAGGGTAAGTTTGCTCATCTAGAATTTGGATTCTCTTGCATGGGTTATGAAATTCCTGCAGGAATCGGTGTCAGACTCGCAACACCTGACCAAGCAAAGCGAGTTCTTGTCTTTATTGGTGATGGAACATTTGTAATGGCCCCAACTGAATTAGTTACAGCCGCGCAAGAGGGCATTAACATGACAGTTGTTGTCTCTGAAAATCATGGTTACCAAGTTATCCGCAGATTACAGATGTGGCGCGTCGGTAATCACTTCGGAAATGAATTTAGATATCGCCAAGATGGTCCTTCAGTATCTGAAGCCGGAAGCCTTAAGGGAACTGCACCAAGACTTGAAGGCGATTACTTAAATATCGATTTAATAAAGATGTCTGAAGGCATTGGCGCCAAGGCAATTTATGCAACAACACCAACTGAAATTCGCAAGGCACTAAGCGATGCCCGCACAATTAAGGGCCCAGTTGTAATCGTGGTTCCGACAATTCAACATGCAAATCTTCCGGCATCAAATGTCTGGTGGGATGTTGCTCCAGCTGAAGTTTCAACCCAACCTTGGGTTGCTGCGATCCGTAAAGATTATGAAGATGGACTTTCAACTCAGAGATGGCATGCCTAATGCACAAGTTCACCGATCCAAGCCAAGTAACAATCGGAACCTTTCTTGGAATGGGCGCACCGATGGCGGCAGAAATTGCTGCAGTTGGGGGAGTCGATTGGGTTCTAGTTGATTTAGAACATGGTGGCGCGGGTGAAGATTTAGTTGGTCCAACAGTTGTTGCAGGTATGGCTTATTCAATTCCTACCTTGGTTCGTGTTGAATCATCCGAGCGAATTCGAATTGGTCGAGCACTTGATGCTGGCGCAAGCGGTGTAATGGTTCCAAGAATTGAAACTGCAGAAGAAGTTATTGCAGTTGTGAAACATATGTCTTATCCACCATTTGGCGATCGCGGAGTCGCGACTTACAACCGCAGCGCAAAGTGGGGACGAGATTTATCTGGTCTAACCCAGAGAGCCAAAGCCGCCTGCATAATTCAGATCGAAACTTTAAAGGCGCTCCAAAACGTTGAAGCAATTGCGGCAGTCGATGGTGCCGATCTTCTATTCGTGGGCCCACTTGATTTAAGTTTTGCACTCGGTGTTCCACGCGATTTCAAGAGCCCGATATTTGTCGAAGCTTGTGCAAAGGTTATTGCTGCTGCAAAAGCGAATAATAAAGTTGCTGGAATCTTGGCTGCCGACGCAGCTGCCGCAACTGCATTTATCGAACAAGGATTTAAATTCATTGCAATTGGATCAGATTCCACGCTGCTTGCCGGCGCAATTACGAGCCTTGTAACACAACTAAAGAAATAAGGAATCAGATGTCACAAGTAACTCCTAATCGTACAGTTGGTGTTGGCTTAATCAGTGTTGGCTGGATGGGCAAGGTGCATTCTCGTGCCTATCAATCACTTCCGATTGTGTATCCAGAACTCGGTATTAAACCAAGGCTGATTATTGCAGCTGACAATGTGCAAGAGCGCGCAGACTATGCAGTCAACGTTCTTGGTTATGAAACTTCAACCCTGGATTACAAAGAGGTTCTCTCCCATCCCGATGTAGATGTTGTTTCAATCTGTGCCCCAAACTTTCTGCATGCCGAAATTGGTATCGCTGCAGCAAAAGCCGGAAAATCATTCTGGATCGAAAAGCCAGTTGGTCGCGGCGCTACCGAAACAGAAGCAGTAGAAGCCGCTGCGATTGCAGCCGGCGTAACCACAACTATTGGTTTTAACTATCGAAATGCCCCGGCTGTTGAACATGCAAAACATTTAATCGAAAGTGGGGCTCTAGGTCGCATCACAAATATTCGTGGAACTTTCTTCGCTGATTATTCAGCGGAACCAAATGGCGCTCTCTCTTGGCGCTTCATCCGCAAATTTGCCGGCAGTGGAGTTCTCGGTGATTTAATGGGCCACTTGGCAGATTTAGTTCAATACTTAGTTGGGCCAATTAATGAAGTAAGTGGAATGACAAAAACAATCATTACTGAACGCCCTGTTTTAGAGATGGGTAAGGGCACGCACTTTGCGGTAATCGAAGGCGGAAAGTTAGAGCCAGTAGAAAATGAAGATTATGCAGGCGCACTTATTCGTTTTGCCGATAATGCAGTTGCGGCCGGCGCAGTAGGAACAATCGAGGCATCACGTGTAGCCGTCGGGCCACGTGCAAGTTATAACTTCGAAATTTACGGAACTGAAGGTTCAATCAAGTGGGATTTCGAACGAATGAATGAAATTGAAATTGCAATTGGTCGCAAAGGCGAACATGTTGGATACCAACGCGTGATGGCATCACCAGCATTCGGGGACTTCGGCAGCTTCCAACCAGGTGCCGGAACTTCAATGGGCTATGACGATTTAAAGATTGTTGAAGCTCGCAAATTCCTTGAAGCATATTTTGGTGGAGCAGCAAAGAATTCAAATATTCATGATGCGGTTTCTGCCGCCCGAGTTGTTTCAGCAATAGAAGAATCGGCCGAATCAAAGAAGTGGATCGCGATTAAATCAGTTTCTGGCACTACGGCGGCAATTAAAAAATAATGAGCAAAGCTTCGAAAACAATGATTGTTGGCCTTGGACCAATTTCCAGTGAAATTGTCGCTCCAGTTCTGGGTTCGGGCTTTTCCTATATTGAAAATCCAACGACAGAAGATTTAGCAATTGCTGATGGCGCCCTTGTTCGCGCAGCATTTGAGTTTAACAAATCGGTATTTGATGCAATGCCAAATCTAAAAGTTATTGCCCGCACCGGAGTCGGAACCGAATTAGTTGATTTGAATGAAGCCGATGCTCGAAATATCCCCGTAGTTGTTACACCTGGAAGCAATACTGTTGCGGTGGCTGAAGGTGTAATTGCTCAGATTCTGCACTTATCAAAGCGTCTTGGACCACTTACCAAATTGGTTGCAACCGGGAAGTGGGATCAACGCACTAAATATCCAGTTGGGGATTTAGCAAACCAGACTTTAGGAATTATTGGTTATGGCCGAATCGGAAAGAAAGTTGCCGATATTGCATCTGTATTCGATTTGAAGATTCTCGCCTTTGATCCAATGGCAGAGATTCCAGCTTCAAATAAAGCCAATTCAATTACTGAACTTTTAGCGGCTTCGGATTTTGTAACTCTTCATATTCCACTTACCCCAGAAACTAATGGCTTGATTAGTAAATCCAAATTTGCGGCTATGAAATCTGGGGCAATTTTAATCAACTGTTCAAGAGGCGCTTTAGTCAATTTAGATGCCGCACTTGAATCTTTGAATAGCGGAAAACTTGGGGGTTTGGGTCTAGATGTATTTGATCCCGAACCACCAAAGCACCATCCAATTTTTGATCACGAGAACGTAGTTCTGACCCCGCATGTAATGGGCCTAAGCAATCAAGCAACTATCGCAACCTATGTCATGGCCGCCGAAGGTGCGCGCGATGTTCTAACTGGAGTTAAACCAAAAGCAATCGCTAATCTAAAAAAGAAACAGGACAGGAGCACTAAATGAGTGCAAAGAACGCCAAGATCGCAGCAGCACCTATTTCATGGGGAGTATGCGAAGTTCCAGGTTGGGGACATCAGATGTCACCTGCAAGAGTTTTAAAGGAGATGGCAGAACTTGGATTTAGTGCAACTGAATTTGGTCCTGAAGGTTTCTTGCCAATGGAACCCGCACTAAAAGCTTCCATTCTTAAAGAACACAACATGACCGCTGTCGGTGGCTTCGTTCCGGTTATTTTGCATCGCGCGGATCACGATCCAATTCCTGGTGTTCAGAAAGAACTAGAGGGATATGTTGCTGCTGGTGCAAAGACTTTAGTGCTTGCTGCAAACTCTGGGATCACTGGTTATGATGAAAAACTTCCAGTTTTAACTGATGCTGAATGGGTTATTTTATTTAACAATCTAAATCGGATTCAGGCCGAAGCTGCAAAAATTGGCGTCAAGTCAGTGCTGCACCCACACGTTGGGACCATGGTTGAAACTGCAGATCACGTAAATCGGGTATTAAAAGGTTCGACAATTCCATTCTGTTTAGACACTGGCCACATGATGATTGGTGGCACAGATATCGTCGCATTCTCAAAAGATCACGCAGATCGCGTCGCACATTCACACCTTAAGGATGTAAATAGCGCGATGGCGGCAAAGGTTCGTTCGCACGATGTTACTTACTATGACGGAATGTTGGCGGGGCTTTACACGCCGCTGGGACAAGGTGATGCAAATATTCGCACTGTTGTCCGCAACTTAATTATGGCTGGCTATGACGGATGGTTTGTTCTGGAACAAGATAATGCGCTAAACGCAGAGCCGGCAGAAGGTGCCGGCCCATTTGCAGATGCGAAAGCTAGCGTTGAATTCTTACGTCAAGTTCTAGCCGAACTAGGTAGCGAAGGTTTCTAAAACTTTACAGCTTTACGACTTTACCCGTCTTTGCAGATTCGGTAGCAGCGTCAGCAAGTATCAACGCTTTGCAACCATCTTCATAAGTCGGGTTTAGTTGTTTTTCGGTCTGGATACTCTCGATAAATAGCGCAAGCTCCTTGCGATAAGAAGCAGCATATCTTTCTAAGAAGAAGTTTAGATATGGATCTAGTTGTTCGCTGTGGCCGGCTTTAAAACTGCGAACTGAAGTTGGCGCAACATTTGTTACTTGCAACATTCCCTTGTCACCGAATGCTTCTAGACGTTGGTCATATCCGTAAGAAGAGTGACGTGAGTTGATGATTGAAACCAACTTGCCATCAGTGCTTCGCAAATTAGTGATAGCAGTATCGAAGTCGCCTTCAGCCTTAATCTCAGAGCTAAATGCATTTGTTGCAAAGGTGCTTACTTCAGCAATATCGCCAACAAAGTATCGCGCGATATCAAAATCATGAATTACTTGGTCTCGGAAGATTCCGCCAGAAACTGCGATGTAAGACTGTGGTGGTGGCGCAGGATCACGGCTTGTAAGCACCAATTGCTCTAAATTTCCAAGTTCACCAGCTTTTACCCGCGCATAAACTGCGGCGAAATTTGGGTCATAACGACGGTTAAAGGCAATAGAAACATTGGTCTTTGAGTTTGTGACCTTATCTTTAATTGTGTTTGCACGATTGATATCTAAGTCAACAGGCTTCTCACATAAGACGTGGATACCGGCATCAATTGATCGGCTAATTAAATCAACATGTGTTGGGGTAGGAGAGCCAACGATAATTGCATCGACATCACCTTTGGTAAAAATGTCGTTGACATCAGTTGTGTGCTTTGCGCCGTATTGGGCGGCAAGCTTTGCTGCGCTCTCTTCAATTGCATCTACAACAATTGCTAATTCGGCACCTGCAGTGTCATTAACGCTTCCAGAGTGAACAATGCCAATTCGGCCAGCACCGATAACACCGATTCTCAAATTTTTATTGGCCATTTTTCCCCCGGTAGCAGTAAGGGTTGAATCCTAGTTATAGAGAGCAGGTTTTGCTACGTATGTTGCGGATACTCTTTCACCAGTCTTAAGTGATTTCAATCCAGCATCAACAACTGCAACAGACAGATATCCGTCCCATGCAGTTGGACCACCAATTTGTCCAATTTTTGCGGCGTTGATCCAAGATTGAATTTCATCATCATATGCCCGAGCAAATCTAGTTAAATACGAAATATGTTCAGCAGTGCTAGATCTTCCAGATTCCCATGTTGTCATCCCATTGGACCGTCCAATTTCACTGACGCCCTTCTGGAAAACTGCTTCAGTAATAACTTGATAGCCGAATTGAACTGAAACATTCATTTCGACAGTTGCAATCACACCAGATTCAGTTTCAAGAAGAACCAAGATTGGTTCATTCAAGCGCTCTGGTGCCAATTTGTTTCGCTTAAGTTGTTTGACTTCGGCCGAAATAATTGGGGATCCAGTCAGAAAACGCACAATATCAATCTCATGCGAAACCGAATCCGCAATCAACATTTCATTGCCATACCAATCTGGAACCGAAGGGTTTCGGTGGGCACAATGAAGTGCCAGTAATTCACCGAGCGCAGAGCTAGAAATTTGCTTCTGTAATTCAATGTAACCCTCGTCAAAGCGGCGCATAAAGCCCACTTGAATAATCTTTTTGCCACCACCAACTTCTGCTTCGACCACACGCAGCGCTGAAGGAACATCAGGAGTCATCGGCTTTTCGCATAAAACTGGCAGCCCTGCGGCAATTATTGGTAACAGAACTTCTTCATGGAATGTACCTGGTGTTGCAACAAGTGCTGCATCAATTAAGCCGCTAGCAATTGCATCCGAAATATTTGCGAACTGTTTTGCATCTGGCGCGCACTTTAAAGCTTCGGCAGCCCGCTTGGTATCTGGTTCAACAATCGCAGTGACAATTGCGCCCGACATTCGGGTATTGATTCGAATAATATGATCGGTGCCCATCGCACCAGTGCCGATTACGCAAACTCTTAGATCTGGCACCGAGAATTAACCAACCATTTCAGCATCGCGCTTATTAGCGCTAGAATGCACACAACTTAAATTCGAATCAAGTTTTGAACAATCTTCGCAGAGCAGAATTAATTCGTGACAGCTTGCAGTAGCGCAGTTGAAGAAGGTATTTGTTTTGGCACTACATCTTTCGCACTCGCCAATAACCTTGGTCTTGGTTGAAAAATTAATTGCCATGCGACCGTCAAAGGTGAAGAGCGAACCTTCCCAAAGTGATTCATCACCAAACTTGTTTCCGTATCGGACTATGCCGCCCTCAATTTGGTAGACCTCTTTAAATCCGCGTTTGACCATTACAGCCGACAGGATTTCGCAACGAATCCCACCAGTGCAGTAAGTGACGATTGGTTTATCTTTAATGTGATCGTATTTTCCGCTCTCAATTTCGCTGATGAAATCTCGACTGCTTTCGACATCAGGAACTATTGCATTCTTAAATTTACCAATCTTGGCCTCAAATGCATTTCGACCATCGAAGAAGACAACCTCGTCGCCACGCTCTTCTACCAACTTATCTACTTCATAAGGCTTCAAATGCTTTCCGCCATTTATGACACCATTAGCATCAACATCAATTTCTGCAGGGCTACCAAATGCGACAAGCTCATCCTTGACTCGGACATTTAGCCTTGGAAAATCATTTCCGGTTCCACCAGACCACTTAAAATCGATCTTCTTAAACCCTGGATACTTTTTTGTGGTCTTTACATATTTCTTTAAGGCGGACATATCGCCGCCAACAGTTCCATTGATTCCATGTTTTGAAACCAAGATCCGGCCCTTGATATTCAAGGATTCACAGAGCGCCTGTTGCCACAAGCGCACGGCTTCTGGGTCAGCAATCGGCGTAAAGCCGTAGTAGAGAAGTATCTTCTGGAGTTCCACAGCATAATCTTAACGAGCGAAGCGTTAAGATTGAAACGTGGAATACAAGAAAATCTGGAGCGGAGTCCCAGCGCCAGTTCGTAAATTGATTGTCTTGGTAATCGGCTTCACGCTCATCGCCATCGGGACCGTCTTAATTATTCTTCCTGGTCCATTTACCTTACCCTTCATGATCGGTGGCCTCTTTATTCTTGCTATTGAATTCACTTGGGCCAGATCATTGTTGACTAAGGCACAAGAATCGGCCAGAAAAGTTGATCCCCGAAAACTTAAAAAACGAAAGCCGAAAGGCGACCAATGATTTTTAGAGTTTCCAGAACCTTCGCAGCAAATCGATTAGTAATTGCTACGGGGGTTCTAAATCTTTTATTGACCGTTGCACTAATTCCGGTCGGTATTTTCCCCAACGCATTTGATAAAAATGCGCCTATACAGTTTCTTATGCTTGCAATTATTGCTGTGATATTTAGTACGTTGATAATTAAACGCAGGAACCACTTTGTATTCTCGGGAAAGGTTATCTGGGCTCTTTGGATAACTTTCCTAGCGCTAATTCTTTCAGCGATTTTCAGTCCAGATTTTATTGGCTCGATGACAGGGGACACTGGTCGCTTTACCGGGGCAATTTCTCTTTTCTGCCTTTTGATTGTTGCCATATTTCATGCTGGGTTTACGCTCGAGCAATTTAAGAGATTAGTCTGGCTTTACATCGGAGTAGTTGGTGTCACTCAGATAATTGGCATTCTCCATGATCAAATGATTTTTGATCTGCCTGGTGAAGCTGGGATGGTTTCGACTTTCGGGAATCTTGACTTCTTCTCGGCATATCTGGGAACGACATTTCCATTACTTGTCTACCTATTTATTAGCGCATCGAGCAAGCGCCGAGCCCTGCTCGTGGTCGTAGCACTTGGATCAATTTATTGTTTAAGTCAGGCTGGCGCGCTTCAAGGCTTTGTTGATCTTGGAGTTATGACAATTCTAATCGTGCTCTTCTTGATCTTTAGATTCTTGCCACAACGTTTAAAAGATTTTATCTCTGACTTAACCTTAAATGCTAAAACTTTTGCCCTAACTCTTATTGTAATTATTTGGGCAGAGGCAATCTTCCTGATGCCATTTATTGGCAAAGATATTCCAGTTCTTGGAAACGATGTTCAAGTTCAGATTCGTGGCGAATTCTGGCTAGCTGGATTATCGCAATTTGGTAGCTCGCCACTATTTGGTGTTGGTCCAGATCAATATGGAAATTATTATGAAAGTTATCGGACCCTAGATTCGGCACAGAATTTGCAGACCGTTCTTGCAAATGATGCACATTCAGCACCAGTACAAACTGTGGCCACTCTAGGTTTTGTTGGAGTGTTTGCCTTTGTTCTGTTATTGGCGTTCTTGGTTCGTGCCGCAATACTTGCTGCCGAGAAGTATCCAGATAAGCGCAGAGAGATCGCAGCAATCGGACTGTTCCTCTTTGTTTACTTCACAAATGCCGCGGTAAGCCCAATCACACTGCCAAACAAATATCTTTTCTGGGCCGCTGCTGGCTTTATTGTTGGTCTTGCGTATCGCAGTGAAGGTGCACCGAAGAAATTACTTCAAGCTTTTGTTGGCGTGACTGTTGCGTTGACTCTCTTTATTTCAGGCAACTTTGCATTTGCCCAACTTCGATATCTAAATTGGATCGATGAATTTGCTACAAATAATGCATCTAAAGTTATTGCAGTCGAATATTCAAGATATATCCCATGTGCGATGTATTACGACTCTTTAGCCAAGATAATCAACAATCAAGGAAATGAAGCTCTTGAAAAATTCAGCCGGGCCCAAATAGCCGGCAATGAGAGATGTGTAAATGCTCAGGTCAACATGGCCAAACTCAGTTACAACAAGGGCGATATCACTGGAATGCGCCAATACGTATACGCGCTGACTGAGATGGCACCCTCACGTGAAGAGGTTTTATTCGTTGCTCGAGCCTATGCAATCAAGGCAGATGACAAAGCCTTGATGGCGAAGGTCGATTCTCAGTCTGCGAAGTTGGGAATTATCTCTATCCCGGTAGACCCTGAGAAATAATTTCCATGTTACTAAGCCGCAAAGTATATTTCTCTCATGGGTAGAAGAGATAGAGAAGATTTCTGGTTTCGCTTTCGGCGAAGCTTTCATGATCTTTTCTATGGCGAGCGCACCAGCGTCCGCGTTCTTAGCCGTTTAGTCCTGTTAACTTTTGTTGCAGCCCTTGTCGCAACGGTTGCACCATCAGTCGCTGAAGTTCTGAATCAAGATGATCCCGGACCGGTTTCAACTTATGTCGAACCAACCCGGGAGTCCGCTACTGAACCCTCTACTGAAACAACGACCGAACCATCTGCCGAACCAACTGCCGAACCAACTCTTGAGGCCAACGCATCAGAAAGCCCAGCGCCTGAAGCTTCGACACCAGATGCTTCTTCCGATGAAACCCCCGAGCCAACCCCAGAATATTCAGTTGAGCCAGCAAGCTCCGACACCGCAACGGTCGCACCAAAGATTGAAGCCGATGCGCCTTTAGATCCGCAACCAAAATACATACTAAAGGTCCCAAACACTCTTGCGGTTGATCCAAGAGCAAATTCCTACTTTGTTCCTTCGATCTATATTTCTGGATCTAAGTACACGTTGGTCTGTTTCAATGGCAATGGAATCAGTTTCGACCTAGCCAATAAGAGAGTCAGCGATGATGCCTCAGACACGAGAACGGTGATGGTACTGGGGGATGGCGGACCCAACTTGAGGATTGCTGGTCGCACGGCGGAAGTCCTTTCAGTTATCAATAGCGGCAATGGATTATTTGCCTTCACTAACAGTGGCGGGCTTCGGGATCGAAGCGCCTTTATCTCAGTTGTTGCAACCAACAAGCCCACCATTGATTCAGCCTTCTGCGGCGAAGCAAGTTCAGAAAACTCCAAGGTCTTAACTTTTCGGGCGCTGGGCCTTCAGGTTGATACAAGAAAGGGCTCCGGCCGACTCAAGTAAGGATTCTTGCCCTTCATTGGCTAAACGGGCTAAAGTTGCCATGTGTCTGGAGTGATTGGACTTCCAGCAAAACCGATTTTTACAAGCGAAGGGCTGGTGCGAGAAACCTAAATGCAATCTCCACTCAGCGGTCGCATGTCATCGGGTTTTGGTGGCTCTGGAAAATATAAATCAAAAGTTGTTTTTGGTGTTGCACTAGTTGCAACTGTTCCATTCTTGTTATCAACTTTTGCCGCGAGCGTGACCGTGGGAACCGGAACACTTGAATTCGGTCAAGGTTCACAACAGGCAACAGCTTGTGATCAAAGGATTTATGTCGCTCTTGGTGAAGAGTGGCACGGCGCCCCAACATCCGAAGATTCATCAGCGGGATACTTCAGAGTCCGCGCCGTAACAGTTTCTAATCTTGACCTTGAGGCATGCGCTGGGAAGAAGCTCCGTGTGCGTCTGATTGATAATACAAGTAGCGAGATAAAACTCGGCCCAACCGAAGAATCCATGGTTCTACAGATTGCGCTACCAAATCCAATCCCAGTTTCAAATTTGAGCGACCCGGTAACTCTCGGTCTTTCATATCTGACCGGCATCGGTGCGCCAATTTCGACAACCCTGGTTGCAAGTGCGGTGCTTTCAATTTCTGGCACATCGGTTTATGACGGCTCGGTCCTATCCAGTACAAACGGTGATGCCACCTTCTACTTAGATCCAACTGCCACAATCGTAAATATCGATGGTCAAAAAGTATTTAGAACTACAGTCGAAACTATCGATAATCCAGCAAGCACGCCACAAGTGGTGCCATCAGCTACACCATCAGCTACACCATCAGCAACACCATCAGAAACACCATCAGAAACACCATCAGAAACACCATCAGAAACACCATCAGAAACACCATCAGAAACACCATCAGAAACACCAGCCCCTTAAATCAGCAAAACCAGGGCTAATTCGCGCTCGCAAATCACGAAAATTCACTTATTTGGCACCTGTCAAAAGGGCATTTGCGTTGACTATCCAGGCTCAACCTGGAAGGGTGAGGGGTGAATTAGGGGGCTAGTCCAGATGGGCTTGCTAACCAGATTTATCGAACTGATCCTTCGATCTAACTTAATGGAGAGAGTAAAACAAAATGGAAATATTAAAATTTGAAAACTCTTCGCGCCCAGTGCGTAAGAAGAGTTCTTCATCAAAGGCAATTCTCGGTCTTGCCGGTATTGCAGCAGTAGCACTTCTGGGTTCAACTCTGGCGGCTAACATCTCACTTAACAGTGGAACAGGTGTTGAGTTCGGTCAAGGCGTTGCTCTTACAACAGCTTGTGATTCAGAAATTACATCAACACCTTCTGCAGCATTTGTTAACGCAGCCGGTGGCGGCGGATTCAACTTCTCAACCGTTGCATTCACTGGTGTTTCATATGCTTGCTTGGATAAAGTTTTCACACTAAAGGCTTATGGCGATACAAGTGCAACTCCACTAACTATTGCAACTGTTTCTGCAGATGCTTACAGCCAGGCTACTTTCGTGTTCACCACTGCCTCATCGGCAAGCCCAGGTATTTCAACAGCAGATCGTTCCCCTGTAAACGGAACTTACACCCTTGGGTTCGAAGGCACCCAAGCAACATCAGGTGCGGTCTACAAGCTGACACTAGAGAGCCAGTAATTTATTAGCTCCCATTAAGTCGATAAGGATCGAAAATCCGACACTAGAAGTTAGCCAAACGGTTAACTTCTAGAGTCATTTTTAAAGCCTTTAAGATTTAGTAAATAAATAGCTTGAATTACATTATGCGGGTTGGCCCAATCTAGTTTTTTGTCAGGAGGTGTTAAGCCATGGCGATTGAAAAATTTAAAAAGTTAGCAAAGTTCTCGAAAGCTGAGAACGAAGATGAATACTTCGAATATACGGATGATCCGGATTTTGAAGAAGTTCAACCCCGCGGCGGACGCCGCCTTTTGGCATATTCTTTCTACGGATCTCTTTTAACCCTCGGAATAACTTTTGGTGCCAATATTGCTATAAATTCTGGTGGCGGGACTGGCATTGAATTCGGACAGGGCGTAACTCAGACTGTAAATTGCCAGGGAAATGTGGATATCACATTGACCCCATATGCAGGATTCCAGAATGCTAGTGGTGGCGGATTTTTCTCACTCGATTCAATAATTCTTGAAAATGTCCATCAAAACTGTGTTGAAAAGGACTTTATAATTAAGGTTTACAACAACACCGACAGTGCCCCTTTAACACTTACTGATTCAGCAACCTCAGTAAGCACTTACGAAACTTTCACTGCACTCCGTTTTCACTGGAGTGATTCTGTGACCGTTTCAACTCTGGGTGGTCAATACACAGATGTTGAACTCTTAAACGACACCTCTGAGTCGACTGATTTCACGACGAATGCAACAGCTTTTCAAATCACATTTGATGCCGATAATGCTTCAAACTTTGCTGACACGAAGGACGCTTACAAAATTACTGTAGAAACGGCCCCACATACCGGCGCAACTTCTTAACCGGGCTCTGTAGGTATAGATGCGCAGAGAGCTTTTTGAAAATTCCCCTGATAATCAAATTTGGATTGAAGGCGAATCTGTAAACCCAGATTCCAAAACCTTATTCACAATCTCAAGTCCTGCCGGCGAGGCCACTGTATTGATTACGCCAACCGAGATTACTCCGAGCAAGGCCCGAATGTTTGTGCAGGCGCCACCAGAACGCGTCGTGACTGGAAATCAAGTTTGGGAGAAACGTGCATCTGGTTTCATAAAAACCCTTGGCTATGTCCTAAGCGCAGTCTTAATTACTTTCTCTCTTCTCTCCATTACTGGATATGTCAAGGCACGTGTTGTTCTTACCGATTCAATGGCGCCATCGATTCGATCGGGAGATATTGTCTTACTCGATCCGACAACACATTCGGTGCCAAAGATTGGTGATGTTGCTGCATATACCGGTCGCCGATTTGATGGTTCTGAGGTTGGAATCTTTACTCACAGAATTATCGGTGGTGATGCCGTAAATGGATTCATCATGAAGGGCGATAACAACCCAACCCCTGATGTTCAGCGACCGAAGATTGCTGATGTCAGTGGTGTTGTGGTTTTCAAGTTGCCATTTATAGGAAAAGTTTTGAACCCCCAAATGCTATTTATTTTGGTGCCCGTTGCCTTTGGAATCTGGTTGATTAAGGATGCGTTGAGTGATGGTAAGTAGATTTAAGAAAACCTTCGCTTTTCTGGCACTTCTTTTAATTATTGCTCCAGCCACTGCAAGTGCTGCCGAAATTCCACTCTTAACTTGGGAACGTGGCCAGTTGCAAGAAGTTGTTCTTGGGGGGCAGGCCGCAGCCGAGGATTGGCAGGTTCAATTACAGGGCAATGGAATCTCTGGACTGAATTTTAAGAAGAGTTCAGTCAACAACCAAGGATTTGCGGTTTATTCGCTAGAGGTACCCCAAGATATTCCACTTGGGGGATATTCAATTGTGGCTATCGATGAAACATCAGAGTTTAATGTTGTGGCTGGTGTGAACTTGGTTGCATCTAACGCTTACAAGATTACGAAGAAGCCACTTGACCTAGCGTTTCTAATTTCAATATTTGTTCTCTTGACCACAATAATCTCCGCACTTCGTGCCCGAAAATATTCAAAGATCTCCTTTACATCTACCCAGGCCGGTCCAGAAGAATCAATCCACTTCGCAGCAGTTGGTGCATCATTCTTGAAACGTATTTCATCAGCGCCATATCGCATTCGGGTTCGCGCTCTCGATGGTCTACCGAATTCAATTCTGCGCTTTCTTCTTATTCGCGATGGTGAATTAGTTCATAGACTTTCACACAATCTTTATAGCTGGCTTCCAATCGTTGGCTTCCTTGCTGGCGTAATTGCGGTGAATGAAACTGAACGCGCTGGTGGTATCGGAAGCTCAGGGCTAGCAATATTTATTGCAATTGCAATGTTAGGAATTTTCGATGCTTATTCAGGATTTGCAGCTGTTCTTGGTTTCTGGCTCACCGAATTATTGATTGGAAACATCTCAAGTTTTCGAGATGTCTTGATCATGATTTCAGTTGGAATAAGTTGGCTGCTGCCAGTTCTATTTGCCTCATTAATCCAGACTGCGATAGCAAAAGATTTTCACAATGAAGAAAAAGGCGAACCAACCTTTGGCTTCCGACTTTTGGGAATCATTGGTTCAAGTTTTGTTGGTGGCGCAGTCTTCTACCTTGGACAGGAGTTAGTGAATAGCGTTCTTGTAAATTTTGGAGATATGCGAAACGTTTCAGTCCTGGCAATAGCCGCAATTATCACAGCGCTGATAGTTCGTGGAATTTTGGATGAAACTATTTTGCACGCAGATACAAATCAACATCTCAAGGATGAATCACACGTAGAAGAGATAACTATTTCCCGCGTCTCTTCACCCCGAATGGCCTTAGCTATTTTCGCGACTGCCTTTGGATTTGCTTTTATCTGGACCCAATCTGCATCTAAGTCTCTAATAGTTTCTCTGATTTTCACCGCGCCATATTTGGTTCTGCTCGTTCGATTCAATGAGATTAATTCGAAGCTGCTGGCAAAGGCCAAGCGCAATATTCTCGCTGAGAGCATCTTGACGACTGCCATCACTTTTCTGATTTTCAATCAAATCTCAAATCTGCCGCTACTTAGTCAAGAGAAAGCCCAATGGTTCCTCATTTTGGCCGGAATTCCAGGTGTTATTCACGCAATCTATAGCGCTGCTTGTGATTCGAGTGATCGACAGGAGATAATTGCCTGATGAAGAAATTCATAATTACCCTGATTATGCTCTCAATGGGCAGTGTTGCTGTTGCCTATGCAGCAGAGACAACGCCTGCTTCAAGATCATTTATCTTTGGGGATTCTGCACAGAGCGCGGATTCATTAAATCAAGTCTTAGTTTTATTGACTGGTAAAGATGGAGTTCCAGGCCCTGCAGGTGTTGCAGGTGCAAACGGATTAAATGGTTTAGATGGAATTCAAGGTATCCCAGGAATTGCTGGTGCGCCAGGTGTTGCCGGGCAAGATGGTGCGCAAGGTCCACAAGGTTTGCAAGGTTTGCAAGGTTTGCAAGGTCCACAAGGTTTGCAAGGTTTAGGCGGACCAGCAGGACCAGCAGGACCAGCAGGACCAGCAGGACCAGCAGGTGCTGACGGAGTTGGAGGCAGCGGCGGCGGCGGTTCTCTAGATTTTGGTAATGGCCAAGTAACAGTTGGTGCTTGCTCAGATAGTGCAACAGTTGGATTAGAAGCTGCATATACGGGTGAAGATTTTGTATTTGAAACAATTACAGTTAGCGATTTGAAATCTACTTGCGGTGGAAAACCTATGAAGTTCTATTTCAAAATCAAAAGCGCACCTTGGACACCGCTCCAGTCTGGGAATTACAGCAATGGTGATTTAATTAAATGCACTTTGAATTCAATTCCAACCGCTGGTTCGACTCGAATTCCTCAGTTTAGTATTGGTGGAACTACAACTTGCGTTAACACAACTCAGACATCGCTGCCCTCTTTCTCATTAAATGAAATCAGCACCTCTGATTACACTGGAAAAATAGGATTTGAGATAACTTAATGGCGAAAAAAAATCCTGCACCCCAAGCGCCTGCGAAGGTTTCACAGCTGCCGCTGCCAATTTCAGATTCGCCTCTTGTAATTGATCTACCTGATGGTCAGAAATTAGTGATTGGCAAAATGGCCGAAGGTAGCGTTATCGAAGTTGCGACTTGGCGCGGAACTGGGCGACCAGATTCTCGAACCAGCAGATTAATGCTGGGTATGAGTCCCGGAAATCTTTCAGATGATGCAAGCGAAACAAGCGGTTATGCCAGCGGACAGAAAGAGAAGAAGCCAGAGGGCTTTGCCAAGTATCTGGATATCCCCAATCGAGCAGTCAAAACAATTGCTAAATTCTTCATGAAATTACCGGTCGGAAAGCTAAAGAATATAAAGCTGGGCAAAATCAATCTTCCAAAGCGTGCTTCAAAACAGATCAAGCCAAATTCTTCTGACTCTGGATTACCAACAACACAGCAAACATCTTCTCCAGCTTCGAGTGCAGTATCTTCTTTTACTTCGCCAGCTTTTAAGTCCTCTAAGGAGTCAAAGTCAAAGAACAACGAAGATGTCGATGATTGGTTGGCTCAGATAATCAAAAAGGCTGAATCGAACAGTAAAAGTGAAGCCAAGAGCCGGATATCTGTAAATACGTCTGCGAAGTCTGCACCTCAGAAGAAAAAGGCAGTGGTTAAGGCCAAGAAAACTACCAAGGCCAAGAAGTAGCAAGGTAGAATTTTCCCATGAGAAAAGGTTGGATTAAGCCGGTAGCTGCAATCGCAGTTGTCGCAATCTTATTTTTTGTCGCAGGTTTTAGAATAGGTCATCCAGTTGCAGGACTGAGCACCGCACTTGGATCTGCAAAATCCAGTCTTGCTATTTACAAACCAGGTGGCCAATCAGTTGTTGGTTCGAAAGTTGTTGTAGAAATAAAAGGTCAAGGCAAAGCAATCGGAATTGTTAAATCTGCAGCTAGTGGAAATGTTGATGTTGATCTCGGTGCAACCTTTAATCGAGTATCCGAGAGAGATGTTTCAGGGAAATTAGTAGCTGTAATTCCATTCCTTGGTTCAGTGTTTGGAATAATTGGGCTTTAAGTTAAAGCTAATAAAATTATCGGCCGTTTGGTGAAAGCGTAAGTCGAAGTACCACGGTCTTCGTCGGAATCAAATTACTTGAGCCCAAATCAATCTTGGCTCTCTCAAAATAAGGTATTTCGGCCTTCTGCAAATCGACTGCAAATGTCAGAGCCTGCAGCGAACCTTTAGCTTCGCCCTCTTCGGAAGTAAATCCGCCAATAACCTTCGCGTAAAGAACTGCGGTATTTTGTGAGAGATTCTTCGACCCGATGTAGGTTGCTATGTCATTTGTAATCCGAGCCTTATCAACTTCCTCGTAGGCCAAGACCAACCCATCCACATAATTGGATCCCGCAATTTTTCCAACTTTGCCGGTGCCAAGAACGCCACCACCACCGATAACTGGAACAAATGAAATAGTTGCAAGGAAGATAACCATCAAAGCTAAGAATGAATCTGCGAAGAGCCAACCTGCCTGGCTAGTTGCATCCTCTTCTTCAATTCCAATGCGCCTGCGCGCCATTAGTTAAGACCTTTACTCTTACTCGTTTTCTCAAGAGCTTTAGCGGTTGCTTCAATCGATTCTGTTGCATTGAGCAATTTATCGAGTGCCCTTGCCAGAGATTGATTCATTGTCACATTTGTAACTTTCTGCTTTTCAAATAGATACGAAGCAATCTCAACCGAGAGCAAAATCCGCTCACGATCAGTCTCTTTTTCAGACATTATCTGAAGTTCAGTAACTCGACGTGAGAAGAATGAGGCAATCAGGGTCAGAACAATTACAACCATAATAATCAGGAAGTCGAGAAGTGCGATAGTGGCTATTCTCCACTTGTCATCCAGAACGCCATACCCGTTCTGCCAGAAATCCAAGAAGTTGACGATGTCAGAGCCATTGGCCTTCAAGTAGGTTGAGAAAGCAGTGGTCGCCTCGCCGACAGCTGCCCAAGTCAGAGCCACTGGCAAGAAGACGAGCACATTTCGAAGCACAGTAATAAACCGAGTCCAATTAGCCATGCTGAGACCAGCTTTTAATTCGGGCATCGGCAAGTATTCGATTGGGTTCAAGCTAGCCCAGATTTGCAAATTCTTGCGGCTGGTTAGCGCTTCGTATAACCCACGAACATATCCATCCTTCGTAACATCATATTTATCGGCCCAAGCCAGTAATTTATCGGCAAGAATTAAATTGAGTTCAGGTTTTTTTGCGCGCGCCATAATGATTGAGCCTACTAGAAAAGAACCTTAAGTTAAATGTTGGTCACCAGCCCCTACGCAGTCCCAGTAACCCAATCCTCAGAGACCCGTGAGCCCTCGGCCTTCTCAACATAGATCGGCCCGCTGATTCCAACTAGACCACTTGGCATCGTTATCTGTAGTGAAGTATCAGATAAAACTGTGAAGGCAGCGCTAGTTCCTGAGACTCTGACCAATCTGGTGCCAACAAATCCGGAGCCAGCAATTGTGAAAGTTGTGCCAGGGGCGGCGGTGAAATCAACGCCAGTAGTTGTAATCGTTGGCGCCAGTCCATTGCTAGTCATTGCAGTAGCGCCACTTAGAACAATCTCTGCTGGATATTCAGCCGGCCTTGGCGCTGGGATATAAGAAATATAGAGATGGAAGGTAACAGTTCCAGTATCAGAGATAGCGATTAGATAATTATTGGTAGCAGCCTTAGTTGCAACGATGCGACAGGTGCCATCTGATGTAACTGTGAGAGTAGAGCTATCGGCGCCAGAGAGTGCGCAGCCACCTGCAGTTGAGAGCGATGAGACATAGGCATAGCTAACAGTTCCGGTATCAGAGCCGCCAGTTGTTAGAAGCGTTGCCGAAGTTGGATTGCCATTAAATGGTAGATAGAGCGGAACCACGATAAGCGCAGCTTGCGCTGCCTTATTAATAGTTAGCGTGCTGCTCTGATAGGTAATCGCGGCGTAGTTAGAGGCTGCGCCATCTGAGAAAGTTAAGACAGATGGTGTGATCAAATAAGTTCCAGCATTTGTTGGCTTCGTTGTTGAGGGGCCGTAGTTAACATTTGAGGTTGTGCTTTGGTAATTTAAAGTAACTGCTAATTTCTTGACAGTGCCACTACAGGGATCGCCAAACATCACGTTATTTGCGCCTATGCTCGCTGAGTTGAGTCCAATGAAAGCATCCCCTACTTTTGTTGATGAGCTTTCGGCATGACATGCGCTCTGCGTGTAGGGAGTTGATCCGGTGTTAGGTGTTCCATAACTAGCAAATGCAATACTTGTAAAAATTGATCCTGATGGCGCACTTAAAGTTAATGTTTGTCCTTCATTTACGAAACCAGAGACAGTTCCTGTAATCGCACTTGCGCTGTAGTTATAGGTGGCCCCAGAGATAACATCGCCAGTTACTAACCCTGAAACTGCAGTAACCGTTTCAGTAAATACTGCCTCGGATCCCGTGTAGGTAAGTGCAGTTGGCGTATCTGATGTAACCGTTAAGGTATCGGCAACGGTAAAGATAATTGTCTGAACATAGGAAGCCGTTGCACCCTTCGCATCTGTCACAGTAATTGTGTCGAGATAGGTGCCAACTGCCGTTCGGGTATCGATTGTAAATAGGGCAGTAGTTGTATCAAAAGTAATCTTTCCGCCTGCCAGTGATAGCGATGAGGCCGATACGGTTCTGGTATCGGTACCACCGGTAAATGTCACCGTTCGGGTCTCACTACCAGCACCATATTTTTTTGTAATTGTTGATGTGCTCGACGTAATTGTGATGGCTGGATTAATTGTGAGGGTTGCAACCGTTGAAGTCTCGACCGATGTAATGCCCGCTGTTGCTCCCGATCCCGTAAAGGTAACAATCGCTCGATATCTATACTTATTCATAGCAGTAGTCAAAGCGGCAGTGGTAAAAGTTTCGGTTGTGAAGCCAGAGCCGTTTGTTGAGCCGCTGCCGCTGGTTACATCAATCCAAGAGACCGATGCAGCTGCTGTTACTGTGTCAGAGGCAACTTGCCATTTGATCACTCTGGTTAAACCAGCGGGGGCAGCGACGGTCGTTATCGTAAAGGAATCGGTTAATCCTGCAGTCGTTGTGTCATCAGTTGGGTGAAGAGAAATACTCGTAATGGTGAAAGTTATATCTCGAGTTGCTGTTGCATAGCTGACAGTCTCTGCAGCACTTGCTCGAACAACACATACGCCAGGTGCGTTATAAGTTAGGACCCCAGTATCCGATGCAACGCTGCATCCCGTGATCCCAGCACTGGTGACTGAGTATGTAATGGTTGCGGTATCTAGCGCAGTTGCTAAAGACGAGTGCGTCAAAGGTGATTGCTGCACGCGGATTGAAGTCGTGGGGGACCAAGTAACTGTTTGTGTTCGCTTTCTTACTGCAGCTCCATCAGATTCCGTCGAGGCCGCACTTGTTCCGGCAGCATTTATCGCAGAGACTCTAAATGTGTAAGTAACTCCGCCAGATAAACCTGTAACCGTGTAACTCGTAGACGCGCTTGCAGTATTTGAAGTTGCTGTTGTCCAAGAACCGCCACTGGCTTTGTATTCAACGAAGTAACCGGTTACCGGAGTTCCGCCAACATTGGCTGGCGCTGTCCATGTGAGACTTGCTTCAAGTTCGCCAGCAGTTGGGGTAACTGAGGTCGGCGCAGTCGGAGCAGTGCGTACCGGAATAGTTCCGCTAGCTCCTTGAAGAGTGTCGCCTTCTTCGCCACCATATTCGACAACATAAGTGTTTCGGTTGCAGGCACTTCGGCAATCGTTCCAAGACTTTCCAACACCGGCACTTCCAAATCCAAATTCAACAAAATCTTCATTGCTAGCGTTATTCGGTTCTCCATCTGAAAAATAGTTGAAGCGATTGGTGCCATATGAAAAGCCAGCAACAGATCCTGAAACTGTGAAATTTCCACGCCTGGAAGTCTGCCCAGGGGTGAAGAAAACCTGACCAGACTCGGGTCCGTCCATCCAAATAAAAGTTCCTTCTGAATCCATATCGGCACCACCGATCATGCCAACCCCACTTAGTTTTGTCATAAGGAATTGGTGTTCTTCTAGGCTGGTTATGTTTGCAAGGTATCCCTTCAATCCACCAGAAGTTTTTCTTGTTAAGGCAGTGCTAGAAGCGCAACGATCATTGGCACGAAGAGAAACCCCCGCTGTTAAATACACATCAGAGTTTGAGTATTTAGCTTTACACCTTGCTAATTCCCAAGAAATAGCTGAACCATTATTTACAATTTCATAAATACGACCAGTCGAAGGATCGTAAGCACCACCAACTACAAATGTGGCAACCGTAATCGTATCTGCGGTCCCTATCGTATTTGCCTTGTATTGCAAGGTGGCCAGTGCGCTATTTACATCAGCCTGTGTTCCAGAAAACGAAATTACTGTTGATGTGTTACTCGTCCAATCAGCAGATGAATAGCCTGTGGGTTGAGTCAAGCCTGTTGTTGACGTTAACTTTACGTTTCCATTTGCCACACTGATTGTTGCTTGCACCGATGTGTAGTTTGATACTGAGATTCCACTAACGGTTGCAAATGAAGTTGTGGCATTAAAAAAAGATGGAAGCGCTACGGCAGGCGTATTAGCAGAGGCAAGCTCTGATCCAGAAAATAGTGAAAGAAAGAATGTAAATGAAAGGAATTTAGCAATTAACTTTCTGCTATTGGGTCGCACTCTGCACCGTCAGACTATTTACTGCTGATCCTGTTGCCAGTGGTCTTGTGAACAGAACACCATAAACACCATTTGATGTGGCATATTTTAAATATTGCCAGCGATCGTAGGCAACGCCCGAACCATCAGCAGTCAGGCTTGCAGTTATCAAACGACCAGATCCATCAATTAGAGAAACTGCATTTGCGCGAACCTTTGTTACATCCGAGCTAACACTAAGCAGTAGGCGATCAACAGGAGTGCTTCCTTCGGCGAACAGCGCCATTGGGGTTGTGGATCCACCTGTTGGATAAAGTTGAATCCTAAAGTTGCTGCCACGACATCTTGTTGAATCGAGACCTGAGATCTGAATCTCTGCCACTCGTGACAGTCCATCATAAGAGGCTTCGGTAGGCACTAAGTTAATTGCAATCCATTGGTCGCAAGATTGAATTCTGTATATACCCTGGCCAAATTCAATGCTTCCAGCATTGATTGAGATGCTGGCTGCAAGTGTTAGTCCGGTGACCGAAAGGCCAACCATGCTTAATCCGATAAATAACTTTGACCTACGAAACTTTTTTGACCTTGAAACAGGAACGAGCTCATCACCGTCGTAATACTCTTTTGTATTAACCGGCACGAATTAGCTCCTCTTGGATATAGGCCCGAAGTCTATCCGACCCCAGAATCTCAGAAAATGGCTCTAAGATTTCGGCATGACCAATCACGGCAATATGTATGGCCCAGCCTTCACTTTCCTTGGTATTCCAGCCTGCGATTTAGATGATTCCGCCACATATAAGGGCGCGGATGTAATTATTTTGGGTGCTCCAATTGATTCCGGAACATCACATCGATCTGGTGCCAAATTTGGACCACAAGCAATTCGTGGTGGCGACTATTTGCCACACGATGGATCTCGCCCACATCTTGCACTTCGCACCGATGGTTTGAAGGATCTTAAAGTTTTTGATGCCGGTGATTTATTGATGCCTGGGGGAGACTTAGTTAAATCTTTAGAAGTTTTGAAAGTTGCAACTGAAAAGATTTCTCGTGCCGGAATAATTCCAGTTGTTCTCGGCGGAGATCATTCAATTGCATCTGCCGATGTTGCGGGCATTGCAATGCATCGCGGCAAAGGAAAAATTTCCATGATTCACTTTGATGCTCATGCTGATACTGGCGAAGATCACTTTGGAGCGCTAGTCGGGCACGGAACTCCGATGCGAAATTTGATCAACAACGGTTATGTTCGTGGTGATCGTTTCTTGCAACTAGGGCTACGTGGATATTGGCCAGAAGACAAAACTTTGAATTGGATGCGCGATCAAGGCATGCGTTCATACGAAATGACCGAGATTCATCACCGTGGTTTGAATGCAGTTTTGGATGAATCATTTGCAACTTTGACGAATGAATGTGATGGCGTTTTCTTATCTGTCGATATCGATGTTGTTGACCCGGGCATGGCACCAGGAACTGGAACACCAGAACCAGGGGGAATGACAAGTCGCGAATTACTAGAAGCGGTTCGTCGGATTTGTTTAGAACTTCCAGTGGTCGGTATTGACTTGGTTGAAGTTGCGCCACCATTTGATAACGCAGATATCACTGCAATTCTGGCTAACCGAGTTGTTCTTGAGGCCTTATCTGCAATCGCAAAGCGCCGAAATGGCTTGACATACAACCCAAAGCAGAATCTTTTAGACCGCTAACTTAAGTGTTGCAATTCGCCAAGGTCTAGCGCTTTACGATACTTGTCAAAAAGCTGGCTACTTACCTCGCACCAACCCGCTTTCCAACCATGATGCTTACGGGTGTAGCAGCCGTGCTGCTAATTCCAGCACCAGTTGGTGTGGCCGCTGCGGTTAGCGCCACTTGGCCGCGATTTGATGGGCGCCAAGTGCATGTCACCGAAAAGCTTGAACCAGATCCGGTTGCTAGCTTGTTTTTGCACCTAGGTAGGACTTTGCCATTGACTCTGAAAGTGACTTTTGATGCAACAGTGACATTTGCCGTTATAACTACTGCCGTTCGAAAGTTGGCAGTTGTTGCCGAGCCCGCCAGTGCTAGTGAGTTAAAGGATGAGGTATCGACAACATCGGTTACGGTAATTGTTATCGACTGCGTCCCAGCATTGGAGGCCGCATCGGTTGCGGTCAGAGTTATCTCGTAGACGTTATTGCCACCAACATCGGCCGGGGCTTCAAAGTCAGGTGAAATATTGAATTTAATGATCGCAGTGTCAGTCTCGGACCTAGTGATGTTAAAGCGCGCAGCATCAGCTCCAGAAGATATTGTCACCGTTGCAGATTCAGAGACTTGGATAGTTGCAGCGGTGGCAGATGTTGCAATGTTTTCGGCTGCTGTGAATGTGGAAGATGAAGTGAAGGTTGGGGCAGTGGTGTCGGGGGCTGTAAGAGTTGTTGCATTTAAATTAGCCACTGGGACAATTACATACGAACTTTGTCCTGGATACGACCACAGTAATCTCCAATCTGCGCCGCCACCTTGCTCATGCATCCAAATTTCTATTGAGTAAGAAGTTCCAGCAACCATTGGCATGGTCCCGGTTCCATTACAACTCTGTCCGGTCGCCGCAGCCTTAGCAGTTGCATCATTAATAATGAAAGTTGAATTTATCTTCATATAAAACTGATCATCAGTTTGTTCACAAAAATTTACGTCACCTGTCACCGGTGCTAAGATAAATCCGACGCCATACACAGTGAAATTGTCACTATTACAAGCTCCACCAGGAGATCCACCACCCCAGTTGAAGTTAATGTTATTCGTTGCTGTGTGGCATGTTGAAGTAGTAAAAGCTGCTGGTGGAGTTGTCCATGCAGCAGAGTCATTTTTGTAGTAAAGGGAAAGCCCTGTGCCTACTTGATTTGCACTTGCTGACTGCAAGAAAAATAAATTATGAACGGCAATGAGAATTAGAGCCAGGGCTGTAACTCTAAAAACCTTCATGGGCAAACTCTATTTAATTCGGTCTAGGAAACATATCTTCATGGAATGCTCAGCATTTAAGACCTACGCCCAACCCGCCTAGTAACTAGGTATTGC